>Ga0154382_145_pt1 | contig 51733 bp, 39 predicted proteins | sample RifGroB1_FD_105626 | JGI IMG/M metagenome (GOLD analysis project Ga0154382, IMG submission 105626) | Bdellovibrionales bacterium GWB1_55_8 | reverse complement strand
CGCGCTTGGTGGTGAAAAAAGGCTGAAATAGCTTGTCTCTTGCCTCTCTCGGGATGCCACGCCCGCTGTCGGTGATTCGAAGTTGGATGGTGCCGGTCGCTGCTGCATGAGCACTGAGTTCGACCCATTTTTCATCCTGATCCTTGGCAGCGGCCAAAGCATTGTTGAGCAGATTGACGAGTACCTGAGAAATCTCGACAGGCCTGCAACGAATCAGCGTCGAATCATCGGCACCGCTCACCTTCAGCGAAACGCCACGATGTCTGAAACCGGTACTCACCAGGTCTACTGAATCCCGGACAATCTGCCTCAGTTTCACAAGGCTATAGGGCTCCTCTTCCGTCCTTCGGGAGAACCGCATCAGATTGTTCGCGATTTTCTGGATCCTCTGGCAGTTGGAGACTGCCTGATTCGCGAATTTCTCAAGTTTCCCAGCGTCCGGGTGCGGTGTGTCCAGATGGGTGCGAATCATTTCGACTGATGACTGCACCGCCGTCAGGGGATTCTTGATCTCGTGCACGACACTGGCGGCAAGTTCTCCGACGATAGCCAATTTTGACGTCTGCTCGGCCTGGATCCTCTGACGTTCGATTTCGGATTCCGCCATTTTCAAATTATGAATGTCAATACAGACAAGATAGCACTCGAATTTTGACGGATCCCCCTCGTTAAGATTGGTCTTCTTCATCACAATCAAATGCCATCTGGAGGACCCTCTCACGGTCATTTGCACTTCGTAGGTCGATTTCCTCTCTTCTAATCTCATGAATTCCTGAACTCGCCTCAAGAAAGCCACGTCCGGATTGAGGTAAGAGAGCTCTCTCCCGACGAACTCGGAAACGCTGCCCCCATAGTTTGCGGCATAATTGCGATTCACCCCCCTGAATGTAAGATCCGGCCCGATCCAGGAAACAAGGCCAGGAATCGCATCGAGGATACTCCGCAATCGAGCAGCCTCATCTGACAGTCTGCTTTCACTTCGCAGTCCGTCCCAGAAGGTCTTGTTTTGGATACGAAGCTGAAGCCAGAGAAAGCCAGCGTACGTCAGGAAAATCAGCGCCATCGCCACTGCGTTACGCTCACCCAAGGCCAGCAGGTACAGCGTGGGTGGCCCAAGTACGAGAACAATGAAAAAGCGTCCGATTATTTGTCGCGGACAGGCTGATGAAGTGATTGCTGCGGCAATACCACTACCAATCAGGAGAGCTAACGTGGTTGCGTAATTCACGAGACCGAATGCATGCAGCGACCACAGAAAGAGGAGTCCCCAGCTTGCTGCGGCGATGAACATCGATGAGGCAAAAAGAACATTCCAAAGCCACCGTTTCGCGGGATAAAAACGCTGCTGATCAAAGGCGAGAAACAGCCGGAGCAGATTGGCTGAAGCCGCCAGAAGCGCCAGCGTACCGACCTGCCAGAGGGTCAGATCCACCCGCGTGGCGAGGACAAATATCACGAGCAGCGCCAGCTGCCCCAAACCCCCGGAACGAGATCTTCTGGCCAGTTCATATTCAGCCTGGAGCTCAAGGTGCTCGAGCCCCTCGCCCGATGCCGCGGCAGCCATAATCTTTGCAATGATGCAAGTTCCGCACGGCCCACTCTAGCAGCCGACGAAGCCTGCTTCGCGACCGTTGCGCAGTGGCCGCCTGCCTGTTAATAACGGCTCATGGAAGCAGACGGCAATCGCACTTTCCAAAACGCTGCCGACCTGATGCGCCTTGCGGGGCCGGCGTTCAAGACTCTTTTCGACAATATTTATGATGCAGTTCTCCTCCATGCACTTGATGGTCGCATCCTCGCGGTGAACCGGAAGATGCTGGAGATGTACCGCGTCACGGCCGGTGAAAGCTGCAGCTTCAGCATTGAAACTGATTATTCCAGTGAAAAGAATCCTCATGAACGTTTGCGCGCGACCTGGGACAAGGTCATCGCAGGTGAAAATCAGTTTTTCGACTGGACCGCGAGGCGACCGCATGACGGTTCAACTTTTGATGTCGAAGTATTTCTCTGCCGGCTCACCCTTCTGGGAACAGATCTCATACTTGCCACCGTGCGTGACGTGTCCCACAGCAAAGAGATCGAGCGACAGCTTCGCTCAGCCCTGGCTGTCCGAGATGAATTTTTGTCCGTAACCTCCCACGAACTCAAGACGCCGCTCGCGTCGCTCGCCATGCAGGTGCAACTGATGGTCAGAAAATTCAGACGCGAAACGGAAGCTCTGCCCGAATGGTCCGATCGATTGCTGGAGGGGACTCTTGAGTCCGTCACCCGGCTTTCCAAGCTCATGGATGACCTGCTGGACGTGTCGCGGATGGAGCAGGCCAAACTCAGCATCAATCCCCGAAAGGCGGATCTTCGTTCGATCGTGCACCAGGCAATCGATAAAATGAGCGGGGCTTTGATGCAGGCGAAATGTGATGTCCGGCTGGAGATTCCAGAAACCATCGAAGGATTCTGGGATTGCGATCGATTAACGCAGGCTTTAAGCAATGTGATTTCGAATTCGGCCAAATACGCTGCCGGATCCAAGGTAACGATAAGAACGCTGCTGCGAGGACCCCGAGCCAGGATCGAAGTGGAAGACGGCGGCAGCGGAATCGACGTGAATTCCCACGCCGCCATCTTCGATAAGTTCACCCGCTTGCAGCCGCAGTCGCATAAAAAAGGCCTTGGCCTGGGACTTTACATCGTCCGCCAAATCGTAGAGGCGCACATGGGAACCGTGCATGTGGAACAGCCCGCTGCCGGAGGTTCCCGATTTGTCATCGAGCTGCCACTATGATGTTCAAGTTCACGGAAAAAAATGCTGAATGCCTGATCTTCACGCTGAAAGAAGGCGTTTTCTCCTCCATGGCCCACGACTTGAAACTGCAGGTAAAGAGGTTCGAGATCGAGGTTGATCACCCCCACGCCATTCGTGCGATGTTCGACGCAAGGTCCATCACTCTGGTTTCAGCGCTCAAGGACGGCGAAGAGCAGCCCCTGGCTCTTAAGGAAAAGGACAGAGTTCAGATCAATGAAAATCTGCAACACCAGGTGCTCGAGACCGCGCACTTCCCCACCATCCGTTTCCAGTCATCTGAGGTCACGACGGAGACACATGGTTACAAAGTGAAAGGGCAGCTTGAGTTGAAGGGCCAGAGGCAGCCGATCGGTTTTTCCATCACCGAACACGCACGTGCGTACTCGTCCGAGATCATCTTGAATCAGAAGGACTTCGGAATTCAGCCGTTCTCAGCACTGATGGGCGCGATCCGGGTCAGGCCGGATGTGAGAATCAGGATCAGCGTTGCAGATGTGGGCCTTCCGTCCACCTGATTCAGTTCACCTTGACCAGCGTGGCTACGCCGAGGAACCCGCGATGGTCACGAAGTTCCACTTTCATTACTTTCTCAGCCGCATCCAATGTTCCCGTGATCGACAGGAAACTTGAATCCAGAACACTTCCCGCTGAAGGAGACGTAGGGCTCGTGGAAGCAGCAAGCTCACCGGTTTCCCGGTAATACCGCACGATCAGGGTGCGTTCACCAATGCCATCCTTCGGGAAATCCGTACGTCGGTATCGCGCCCTCAGTGCGGGACGGAACCGTGCCTCACCGTCCTCATTCAGTCCGTTGTGCTCCTCGGCAATGAAAACCTTCATTTCGATCCCAAAAGGATCCGAGCGATCCGGCATTTCCTCGATGACGCCGGCGTAAGTTCCCGCGAATTCGCGATAAACCTCGAGCAGTTCCTTACGGTCCTCTAACTCGCGTTGCTTGTTGGCACTGCCAGAAAGAGGTGGAGCACAACTGATCGCGCCACTCATCACCACAAGCAAAAACAAGGAAGACCAACGCTGGATAAGAGTCATAGAAACCGCCTTATACGTCCGTTTAATTTTCTTGCAAAGTAAAATAATTTCTTCGATAAAACACGTGCTCATTCCACTTAATGAAAGGAACACGACCTCATGACCACTCTTGCAGCAAGAAGGTGCATCCTTGCATTTGCCCTTTGTTTCAGCTTCTTAGGGACATCGGAAAAGCCAGCTTTCGCGACCGCCACGGGGTACGGCAGCATTGCAGAAAGAGAACTCCAGGTTTCACCCCCCTCTCAAGACCGGATCATCATGGGCAGTTCCTCGGTGCTTGCAACGAACATCGAAGACCAGGTGGTGGCGTCCGATCTGAACTGGAGCGTGTCATTCAATCTCCGCCGTTTTAATCCTGAAGGGGCGCTCGAGATCGTCACCGGCGACAGATATGATCTCGCACGAATCGGCGCACATCCGATGATCGGTGCGGAGGTTTGCCGCAATTGGCTGCGACGAGGCTCCTCCTGGAATTTTGCCAATTGCTTTTCAGCTTCCGCGTCGTCAACGCAGTTCAACCTTCATACGCAGAGCGGTTTTCTTCTCGATCATGTTCGACTGACCCATCTCAGTTCAGCACTGAACATGAGCGTGGAGCGTGATTTCAATTTTCTCGGACTTTCCGCCGTGACGGATCTCGGTGCAGGATACCTTCTGGTTTCGCAATCCAGCCCCAATCCGATCAGTACCGCCTCACGCCAGACTCCCTTTGGGATCGCTGGGATCGGCTTGCGCTGGTCCCCAAGTTCAAACTTTTTCGCGAAAGCCAGCTACCAGCACTGGGTTGCGCCGGCGGCTTCCGGGCAGATCCCTTCAAATCACTGGATCGCCTCCGGAGGATTCCTGTTTTGAAACAGCTGATTTCAGTTCCAGGTCTGCTCGTGCTTGCTGCGCTTATGGCACCCAGCGCCGGCGCGGTGGTACGCCTAGCGCCGCAGGTGATTGTGGACAGTGTTCTGAACCAGGGTCTGGAATCACGGGCGATCCAACTGGAAGCCAGGAAGTCGGATCTTCCGCTCGCTCGTGCACAGGGCGCGTACGACTGGACATTCAACGCGAACTCAAGCTACGAACTCACCCGCCTGGAAACGCTCTCGGGCCTCTCGAATCTTGAAGATCGCAACAGATTATTCAGCGTTGGTTTTTCAAAGAAACTGCCGACCGGCACCGCGTTATCGCTGAAATACAATCGAAACTACCAGGACTCGATCACGAGCAGCTTTCTCAGCAGCGCCCATCCTCCGGATCAGGTGCTCGATTTCGTCGACCTGGGATTCCGTCAGGATCTTCTTTCGAATTTCTTCGGTATCCAGGAGCGAAGAAGGACCGCAATGGCGAGCCGCGATGTGGCGCAAGCGGACCTCAGAAGAAAAGAAAATCTGGAAGACCTGGTCCTTGATGCGGTCGCTTTGTACTGGAAAGCCTATGTATCCGAAGCGGCGCTGCGAGAAGCTATTCAGGCGCGAGAGAAATTCGGACTCCTCGTCAGAACCGTTGAACGGAAGCGTTCACTCGGGCTCGCGGAACCGTCGGATGTCGCCAAGGTGAAGACGGAATTCTCCTCCCAGGATCGTCATGTGAAGTCCGCTTCATTGCAGTACCTGTCTGATCTCGACCGGCTCTTTTCGGCGGCGCAACTCCCTTATGAAAAGGACGTGGAATTCGACGTATCCCTCGATTTGCCGGCGCCCCCGGATGATCCCGCCGTTGAACTTGACGAACTTCGCCCGGTTACCCAGGCCCGGCTCCGAGTGGAAAATGCACAGGCCGGTCTGGCCAATGCGAAAATGGATCTGCTCCCGAAGGTCACCCTTTTTGGCCAGATGAGCTTCAATGGCGTGGATCAGCAACCCGGGCAGTCTTTTTCCGAACTCACCAGCGGAGTACACCCCCGGTACCTTCTCGGAATCGAACTCAATTACCCACTCTGGTCCGAAAGCCTTCGGGGTGAAGCGCGCCACCAGGAACTGCTGCAGGATGAGGCCTTCAACGAAATGAATCGCGCGCGCGAAGCCCGTTCCATTGAGCTGAAGCAGGCGGAACGCAGTGTCCGATCAAATTACATCATCGCGCGAATGGCCAAGGACACCATGATCCAATGGGAAAAGATCATCGAAGACCGTGAACGGCTCTTCCGCAACGCCCGCGTCGGCACGGCTGAAATCATCCAGGATTATTCGTTCTACTTCCGGTCCAAGGCGGATCATGTCGCTGCCGTGGCCGACTACTATTATTCCTACCACCGCCTGCGAGCTGCAAAAGACGAGCTGGTGCCTTGAAGCGGTGAAGGAACGACAATGAATATCCCGAAATTAGCCATTCATCGACCGATCTTCATCACCTGTCTTTTCCTTCTCATCATGACCGTGGGCTATCTCGCCCTGAAGCGACTTCCGGTCGACCTCTTTCCGGATATCACTTTTCCGGTTGTGACCGTTACCACCACTTACCCGGGCGCTGGCCCGCTCGAAGTCGAAAGTCTGGTCTCAAAACCCATTGAAGACGAAATCAGTACGATCGCGGGGATCAAAACCATACGCTCCACGAATCGGGAAGGTGTCAGCTCCGTAGTGGCTCAGTTCCATTTCAAAACTGATATCAAATACGCCGAACAACAGATCCGCGATCGCATTGGCTCCGCGCGAAAAAAACTCCCGGATGACATCGACGATCCTGTGATCCGCCGCGTGGACCCCTCCGATGAACCCATCGTCACAGTCGGCGTGACAGCAGACCTCCCGACAGCCACGCTTTATGACTTTGCCGACGAAATCATCCGTCCGAAACTCCAGCAGGTCGACGAAGTCGGAATGGTGGAAATCCTCGGAGGCCGAAAAAGGGAAATACGCGTCGAACTCCAGCAGGAAAAACTGAAAAGGCATGAACTCTCCGCAGGCATGGTCTCGGACCGCATTCGGTCCGCAGGTGAGAACATTCCAGCCGGAAGCGTGCAGGAGGGCAAGAACCAGATCGTTTACCGTACCCTCGCGCAGTTTCGGTCGCTTGAAGACATATCAGCAACGATCGTGAGCTTCTTCGCGAACGAAAAGCCCATTCGCGTGCGGGACGTGGGACATGTTTTTGATTCTCTTCAGGAGGAAAGATCCCGTGTTTTCCTGAATGGCACCCCTTCTCTCGTCCTGCGCGTCTACAAGCAGTCAGGCTCAAACACTATCCAGGTCGTCGAAGGCCTTAGAAAACGCATCGAGGACCTGAACAAGGAATTCGGCGGCCGCAAGGAAAAGGTCCGCGTTGCCATACTCAGGGACAATTCAACGCCCATCAGAGCGAATGTCACGGATGTGAAAGAATCGATTTTCATCGGCATCGCTTTGACGGTCCTGGTCGTGCTGTACTTCCTCGGCAGCTTCCGATCGACCTTCATCACCACTCTTGCGCTCCCCAACTCCTTGTTGGGAGCTTTCGTGCTGATGCTGATTGCCGGATTTTCAATCAACATCATGAGCCTGCTCGCACTCAGCCTTGCTGTCGGTCTTCTCGTCGATGATGCCATCGTCGTACGGGAAAATATCTTCCGGCATTTTGAAATGGGCAAGCCCGCGGCCAAAGCCGCGGTTGAAGGGACGAACGAAGTTCTCCTTGCCGTGATCGCGACCACGCTGACCGTCGTTGCGGTATTCGGCCCGATCGGGTTCCTGGATGGCACCGTGGGACAGTTCTTCAAGGAGTTCGGGCTCACCATCTGTTTCGCGATGGCCATCAGCCTTCTCGATGCGATTGCCATGGCACCGATGCTGTCCGCCTATTTCGCCGGAGCCGGTTCACACGCCGCGGAGTCAAAAAAACCGATGATCCTCCTTCGTCCACTGAACTGGAGCATCAAACTCTTCGATCGGTTCCAGACCCGGCTTGAGAACGGTTATGAACGCTCATTGGGTTGGATCCTGCGTTTTCCGAAAACCGTTTTGGCACTCGCGCTCGGAATTTTCATCTCCAGTCTGTTTGCGGCCAAGTTCATTCCGAAAACCTTCCTTCCACCGCAGGACAACGGCGAATTCATCGTCAGGATCGACCTTCCGCCGGGCACAAGTCTCGATGGCACCCATGAGCTTGCGCGCCAGGTCGACGAGCGGATTCGCTCAAATCCTGAAGTGAGGGATTCCCTGATGATTGTTGGAAGCCGTGACGGCCAGGCCAATATCGCGTCATTCATGGTGCAACTCGTTCCATCGAAAGCGCGCCAGGTGAACACGACGGGAATGAAAAACCGGATACGCGAGCAACTGGTCGAGTTCGCCCGCGCCAATCCGATCGTCGGAGATATGAATGGGGGGACCGGCTCCGACCGGCCCTTCACCCTCGTCATTCTTGGCCCCGATCTGGAACAACTTGAAAAATACTCGAACGCCGTTTACGAGAAACTCAAGGGCAATCCCGCGCTCAAGGACGTGAACCTGACCTATCGTCCGGGCAAACCCGAATTCCAGTTCCTTTTGGACCCTAATCGCGCGGATCAGCTCGGCGTTGCCACGAAAACCGCCGGCATTGAGCTGCGAACGCTCGTTGAAGGCATGGTTCCCGCTGTTTTCCGGGAGCAGGGCCGCGAGTACGACATCCGGGTGCGTCTGGGCGATGCCGAGCGGGATCTGAAGTCGCGCGTGAACAAAACCTTCGTTCCGAACATCAATGGGCGCCTCGTCCCTCTTTCTCAGGTCTCCGAAGCCCGCGAGCAAAAAGGACCAGCGGAGATCAGTCGTCATAACCGGAACCGCTCAGTCCGTATCGAAGCGGACATCGCGCCAGGTGGTCCCGGAATGGGCGGTGCCATCACCGCGGCCACGAGACTGATCGACACTGAACTCAAGCTCCCCGAAGGGATCAGCTACACGTTCGTGGGTCAGGCGGAGTCTTTCAAAGAGCTGATCGTGAACATGGCCATAGCCATGGGACTTGGAATTCTGTTCATTTACCTCGTCCTGGCGAGCCTCTATGAATCCTTCATCACGCCGTTTGCGATCATGCTGGTACTCCCGCTGGCTCTCTGCGGGGCTTTTTTCGCGCTCCTGATCACCGGCAGCTCCCTGGATCTCTTCTCGATGATCGGCTGCGTCCTCCTCATGGGGGTCGCGACGAAGAACTCGATCCTGATGGTGGATTACACGAAGCAGCTCACGGACAAGGGACTGGACCTCCGCACAGCGATCATTCGAGCCGGCAAAACCCGGCTTCGCCCCATTCTCATGACAAGCTTCGCACTCATTGCAGGCATGATCCCGATCGCAATCGGCCTGAATGAGGCCTCGCGGCAACGGACCGGCATGGGAATCGGAATCATCGGCGGCATGTTCAGCTCGACACTGCTGACTCTCGCCGTGATCCCCGCTGCTTACACTTACATCGAGAGGTTTCGAATCATGATCGAGTCCTGGTTCAAGCGCCACGTATCGGGAAGTTCCGCGGACCAACTCAGCGCTTCTCCATCCAAGGAGGTTCTGCTTGCTAACGAACAATGAGGCATCACTTCGTACGCGCATGCGGCCTGCGAAGACCGGCAAGCCGAACTCCCGAGAGGAACTCATCGCAGCGGCGAAAGCGCTCTTCGCGAAAAACGGCTATGACGGCGCTTCAGTCAAGGAGATCGCCGATGCCGCCGGCGTCAACGTGGGACTGATCGCCTATTATTTTGGCGGGAAACTCGGAATATTCCGCGAGTGCCTCCTGACGGACGGCGAAAAGAGGCTGGCCGCAGCACGCCGCATTCTGGTGGCGGCGGAATCGGAAATGGAATTCCGGCTCAGGCTCAAGCTTTTTGCGGAAGAGGTTCTCGAGTTCCACCTCAAGGACCCCGACGTGACGACGATGGTCCACCGCGAATGCGAACGCGGCAGTCCGGAAGTCGAGGATCTGTTTCGAAACACCTATTTTCTGGTCTTTCACACTCTCCAGGTCTTCATTGAAAGTGGAAAAGAGAAAAGCCTGCTCAGACACGATCTCGATGCCGAGATCGCCACCTTGTTCTTTTTCAGCCAGCTCATCCATGCGGTTCGCCAGGATACCGCCAATTCAAAATATTTCGGAAAGACCCTGGCAAACGCCGTTTATCGAGAGCGCTACATCTCGCAGATTGTCGGCCTTTTCGTCGGCGGTGCCGTAAACCGCGCAAAGGAGGTATGATCATGTCCTACTTGAAACAGCTACAGACGGTGGTCCTCGCGGTTCTGTTAGCCACGGGCGCCCTCGGCTGCACGACCGGTGATGGCAGTCCGAGCACGCTCTACCCGGAATCGCCCGCCCAATCACCTGCTGCGGGTCCGACCACCATCGATCAGCCTTCCTCCTCCGCGCCGAACTCTCGCGAGCGGGTGCGATTTTTCTGCGAGGACGGAATTATTTTCAATTCCATTCTCACGTTTTCCTCGCAGGCGAGCCCGGAGGCCTCAGCTTCGCGGATATTCTTTGAAGATCCTGCGCGCTCCGGATTTTTCCTCATGGCGATTCAGGGTCCTCTCGCCGTGCGATCCTCGAAGCTTGCGGCCACCTTGCTTTTTCAAGCTGAAAGCCTGAGCGGACGCATCGGAGAGCCACAACGAAAACAAGGCATTTACATCAGTGAGATCGATCTGCTTACGCGAGTCGCGAAAGTGCGCCTCCTCACTCGTACGACACGGATTTCAACGGAAGCCCTGCGCATTGCCAGCAGTGCTGGGATCAGCTTGCGGACTTACGGTACTCTGGGTTCGCAAATCGTTGTTCCCTCGCAGCCGCGAGGCCGCGACGAAACGGGAGAATACCGGGTAATCGAGATCGAGGACGGTCTCGAGCGTGAAATCGGCCGCATCGCCTGCCCGCCAGGCGAATGTTGGAACCCGGAACTCGCTGGTGACGAGATCTGGTTCACCACATTGGACCGCGCCAGCGGAAAGTTCCGGATTCGTGCGTTCAACAGAGGCTTTGAGCCGATTCCATTCTCTCAACTTACGGAGAACAGTCAGCAGCTGTCCGTGAAGAGTGGAAGCGGCGAAGCAGCCTGGATTGAGGAGGCCCGCGAAGGTTTTGTCCTGGGCCGCAGGCGGGATGGCGTGAACACTCTCACCGAACTTCCTCCCACCATTCACCGCTACCTTCCCTCTGCAGTCGCTCTCCGGGACTGGAACGGTAATGGCGAAACGTTGGCGTTCGCCACGAAGAGCGACTTGGGAGTCGAGCAAATATGGATGGTGAAGACCGACCAGAATTCCTCACGGCTGGACGTTCACCAAACAATTCCATCGCTCGCAGGTGCCGAGCTAACTTCGTTCGTGTCCGCCAACGATCGCTCGCTGTTTGGTCTTTTCAGGTCAAAGTCCGAGAAGAGGCTGTATCGATTTGATTCTGAAAGCGACACGTGGCGCGCTCTGACACGCGAAGTCTGTGAAAATCCTACGTCCGGGAGGTTCCATGAATAAGTCACTATTGGGCCTGCTGATTCTGTCCGTGAGCGCCGGTGTCTCGGGCTGCAAAGACCCAGGGGCAAACGCCATACCTGTCAGCTGCCAGACAGCCGCGGAGGTCGCGCAGATCCTCTCGAATGCGGGGTTCACCTGGAATCCTCAATCGGATGAGGCGCTGGAGCTGACTCCGGATACGCTTCGGGTTCTTCTGCTGAACGGCAACATGACCCTGCTTCAAGGCGCGAACCGGGTTCACCAGGCCAAGGAGAACCTCAACCTCGCTCGCGCAAATCTCCTGCCCTCGATCAATCTGGGCATCCTGCTCCAGAGCGCCGCAAGCCCGACGTTTCTGGTCTCGAGCGTGGAATTCGCCCTGCCATTCCTCCTTCCCGCGAAGTGGTTTGACATGCTCGCGAAAAAGAACCTCACCAAAGCGGAAGAGATGTCCTTCCTCGCCCTTCAACTGAACCAGTACTCTTCTTTATATGCGCTTTACCTGGCCATCCAATCCGACTATGTCGCACGCGAGTTCCTGGCCCAGGACATTCAGGACGCGCTCGCCGTCGAGCGAATCGTGAGTCATTCCTATGCAATCGGCCAGGCGACCGCGGCGGATCTCGATCTCGCAAGAAGTTCCGTTCTTTCCGCGGAGAACCGGCAACTGAAGCTCGAGGAACTGCTCACAGAAGAAATGGCGAGCCTCCGTTACTCCATGGCGATTTGCCCGGAGGTTCCGCTGACTCTGATGGAACACGAGATCCCGCCCTCTCCGCTCGAAACGGAAACCGCATTCAGGGCCGCGGAACAGGTGCTTGAAAAGTCACCGGAGTCGCAGCAGCTGAATTACCTGATCCGGGCCGCCGAGCTCGAGCGCTGGGGCAAAGTCTTTGGCTTCATGGGTGGAGCCTCCGTCAGTGGTGTTGCCGGAAGTTCCGGCAACGCTTTGTCGAATCTGGACCCCAAGGGCTCCATGAGCCTGGGATTCGGCACCATCATCGGAGTTTCAATCACCAACCGGAACATCGAAGCACTTCAACTCGGAAAACGCGAACTCGGCTCCGAAACGTTGAAGACCCTGGATTCGTCGCTTTCGCGCATGGGTTCGATCGCGGCCCGCATCGAACGCTCCGCAAGAGCCGAACGCCTCCTTGAAAACGTTTTCGATTCCGAGATGAGGCGCTATTCGAATGGTGAGACGACCCTCCTTTCCTTGACGGATGCGCAGGGGAAGCTGCGCACGCTTCGCCTTGAAACGATTCGCGGTCGTTTTGATCAGCGGCTGGAAAGATTGAATCTTCACCGTCTGTCGCGCGACGAGGACTTCGCAAAAATCAAAGGGTGCGCCGGAAGCAAAAAGGCACCGGAAGCCCGAGTGGACGGAGTCGATCCCTGCGATTCGGACTTCATCAAGCGCAAGCTCGGCGAGAAAGTCGAAAAGCAGGCAGCAGCACCGGCCGCCTGAAGGGAAAAATCCGAATGATTTCGATGAATTCCGAAGTCGTTTGATCGTGGCAAAGCCGCTCTCTCTGGGTTAAAAGAGGGCTCATGAAATCATGGATCTACCTTCTAATCGGAATTGCCCTGATTGCGAGCACTCAAGCGAAAGCGGGGGCGCCGTTATCGGAAGAACCCGGCCGCGTACTCTACCAGGTTTACGTGGAGACATTCCGAGACTCTCGCGATGCCATTGGCGCCGATGGGTCAGATGGTTTTGGTGATTTCGCGGGGCTGGAGCAGAAACTCGATTATCTGAGGGGGTTGGGCGTTTCCGGCCTCCTGGTCATGCCGATTTTCGAGAGCGATGACGACATGGGATACATTCCGCGCGACTTCTACTTGCTCCGTGCCCGCTACGCCGGCAATGGGACTCAGGCCGACCGAGAGGAATCATTTCGCTCTCTGATCCGCGCCGCGCACGCGCGGGACATCAAAATCTATGTCGATGCGCCGATCAACCACATCAGTCTGCGTTCCGAATGGTTCACGAATTCGGCGCGACGTCTCCCGGGCTGGCAGGATCATTTTCTGTGGGCCGATCGCCCGCAGGATGGCTGGAGAATTCCCTGGGAACCCTCCTCCACTCCCACCGACGTCTGGTTTTACCAGCGTGAACGTGATGCTTATTTCTATGCCCTTTTTGGCTGGGGAATGCCGGAATTCAACCACCGGAACCCGGCCGTCGTGGAATTGTTCGACGACTTCTTCACCTACTACTCGGCAATGGGTGCGGATGGCTTCCGGATCGATGCCGCCAAACACCTGATTGAAGGTCCGACGAACACCGTTCCCTTCGTTCAGGAGAACATCCCCCTGCTCACGCACTATCTCAAGACTGTCCGGGCGCGCTTTCCCGGAATCACGTTCATGATTGAGGTCTGGAGCGGTCATGCCGAAATCGAGGCGTTTCCGCACGCAAGCGGGGATGTGAAGTTTGACTTCCCTTATATGGAGACCCTGCGTGACTCACTGAAATACAGCCATCCTTACGGCGTCAGAAACACGCTCGACCACATGATGCAGAAACAGGGTGAATTCAAGCCTGGAAACCGGATCATTTTCGCCGGAAACCACGATGTGGCGCGTTTGAGAACACACGCTTTGAACGATGCGCCGAAAACTGAACTCGGATTGGCTCTGACCTTGACACTGCCTTTTATTCCGCTGGTCTACTATGGCGATGAGATCTTCATGGCAGGCGAGTACATTCGTTACCCGAAAACGCCTGAAAAAAACGTCAATAACGTCTGCATGCCCATGCTCTGGAACGGCGAAAAAAACGCGGGATTCACCGCCCCAGGTTTCGAATTGCCGAACGCATGGAACAAGAAGATCGCACCTGACTGGCGGAACATCAATGTGGCAGCGCAGCTGAAGAACCCTCATGGTATGCTTCGCGCCGTACAGAAGCTCCTGAAAACCAGGAAATCCCTGCCGATCACAAACGAAACCCGATTCTACGTCGATAAATCGAATGATTCGGACCCCGTCCTTCGAACAGCCATGGTCTTCGCCGACGGAAGCTGTGCCGTGGGAATTTACAATTTTTCGGAAGCCAGGCAGAACGCGCAGAACCTCGACTTCAGGGCCGGACTCCCCTCCGGATGCCGGACAAGCCTTTCTTCGGTGCTGCTAAAAAAACGCACTTACACGCGCCAGGACGCCGCCATCGACCTTGATCCTTATGGCTACTGGATCGGGCTTGGACGGACGAACTGAGTTTCGGCTTCAAACTATGAACAAGAAACAAAAGCATTGGCTGCGTGAGGGCATTTCGTTACTCGGAATGCTGGCGGTCGTTTTCGCCATTCGCTCAAGTCTTTTTGAGCCATTTAAGATTCCGTCCGGCTCCATGATTCCCACGCTTTTCATCGGGGATTATATCTTCGTCAGCAAGTTCACCTATGGCTGGCATTTACCATTCAGTGAATGGCTGGGCAATAAGGTGATGCTCACTGAAGGCTCGCCGGTTGGCCGAGGAGACGTCGTCGTATTCCTTTATCCGCTTGACGAAAGCGTCAACTACATCAAACGCGTGGTCGGACTCCCGGGTGACTCACTCGAACTTCGTGACTCGGTCCTTTTCATCAATGAAAAGCCGATGCCATTGAACCGCGTGCCGCAAGCGCTCGCAGAGAAGACGTTCAAGGACCTTGATGATGCCCGATTCACAGCCGATTCGATCGATATGTTCGAGGAGGAGATTGAAGGCAAAAAACATTTTGTTTTCTATGTGAAAAGAGCGACCGGACACGATTTCGGGCCGTACATCGTTCCTGAAGGCTCCTTCTTCGCCATGGGAGATGATCGAGATTACTCGAAGGACAGTCGTTTCTGGGGGCCCGCGCCCCTCAAGAACATCAAAGGAAAGGCCCGGTTCATCTGGTTTTCACTCTGGCTGGGGTCCCCTGAGCAGGAGAAATGGAAAATTCATCCGCTTCGGGTCGGGGACGCCGTTCTCTGACCAGGTCTATTTGAAAATAGTTTAACAATACGGCAACTTGATTCCGTTAACCAGACAGGCCAATTTGCCGATAGGTAACTGATGGCTTGGCTTCAATATTTTCCGATTTTCATAATCGCCTCGATGCCCCTGCCTTTCCTGGGAGAGGGTCAGGCCAACGCGGCCCAGGAGCCCTGCCCTCCCCAGATAACGGCTTTTCTAGCGGAGCAGTTGGCACCTCAAAAAGGATTTCCGGTACCTGAAGCAGTTCCGCTGACGCTATCGGACAAGCAACTCCTGCAGTCACACGCGATCGCGAAATTCGCGCAGACCTACTCAGGCAAACCGGTCGTTTTTGAAAGCATGCATTTTGGCGAAAAAATGGATTCGATGCACAAGGGTGAATGGTTACAGGCCCAATTCGTGAAAAGAGTGCTGATCGAACTTTTTCCGACCGCCCGTTTTGCGACCGAGGCCCAAACCCCTGTTCCCGGAGAAATGGTGTTTCGCCTTCAGTTGGCTGACTACGCTGAAGTGACCCCTACGTACCGCAAGGAACTTCCGTCTGAAATGAGGGAGCGCGTGCCGGCTCTGGAAGAGCCTTACGTTTTACCGATGCACCTGGTGAAACCCATCGGGAGCCGCCGGAGCATTTCCCTGAGCCGAGAGGAAATCCGCGGCCGCCTTGGAATTCCCGCGGAACATAAGGTGGTCAGTCTGTATATCCGGGCGCCGGATACGGTCATCGACACCCAATACCGAGGCGCGTATCCACAACAGGAAATCAATGAGCTGCTCGAGAACCTGCGCAAAGCGATCCCATTTGATTCCGTCATCCTCACCTTCGGTAATTACGATCGCAAAACAGGATACGACGCGGCCGGGACGATGCTGACGTTCCATTCAAAGCACCAGCTGGAATCAGTGACAAAAGTATCCGAGGCTCTCGCGAATCCTGAAGTCATTCCGGCAAAAACAGTCCTGGTCAACAATACCCACGGAATTATGCCCTACCTGCACCGCGCGGCAGATCTGGCTGTAGTGGTTGGACCGGTGAACTTTTTTGAACCGATTCAGGCGGGAACGAAGACCGTTCTCGTGAAAAAAACGGGCTCTATTTCGCGAACAGGCGATTTCTCGTATTACGATAAAGCTATTCTGGACCAACTCGCCGGTTTAGGTGAATCGACCGGAATGATGGCCTCCGTAAATAACTATGCGGATCTGCCAGTGGCCGTTGCGAAACTCGACAAGAGTACTGAAAAGGCGTCACTGGACGCAATCTCCACCGCCGTGTTTCCAAGCTTTCTTGATTCCTTGCAGCGCCACCTGCAGAGTCTGGCGACTCGTGCGAAGAAATAAAAAAGGGAGAAGGATTTCTCCCTCTCCCCTCACCGCGTGATAAGCGCGGAATATTTAGTCCCGGCGAAGGTTACCCGAAGGCCACCTCCGCCGTGGGACTACAATAGGTATTTATCATCCCACCACCTCCTTTCATGCCCATCTAGAGCAGGAGTCACCACTTTGCCTGATTTCGATTTCCCGAATCAACCTGAGTCGTTCTCGCCTGCTGACGAATTTAGAGGTGCCTGGCAGCTATAATTTCAGGAGTCCCTGGATTTCCACAAAAGTCGGCTCGAGCGAGGGGGTCGCCTTTCGTGCGGCTTCCAAGATCGCTTTCACGCTCTTCCCGTCTTTTCGAACGGAGGCGGTGTCAGCGCCCTGCTGGATGAACAACCGGACGATTTCCACGTTTCCCCGCAGCACTGCGATCATGAGAGGGGTATTTCCCCGTGCATCAACCACAGCCAAAGAAGCGCCTCGCGACAACAATTTCTCGCTCACCTGCTTGAGACCGCTCCACGCCGCCCAGCTCAGGGCAGTCCACCCGTCCTTGTCAGCAGCGTGAACATCAGCGCCCCGTTCCAGCAGCATATCGACGAAGGAAATACGCTTGGCATCCGCCTCACCGGTCTGCTTACTGTCGGAGAAATTGGCATAAGCCGCCCACATCAAGGGCGTTCTTCCTCGTTCATCCGCTCGGTTGGCGCGGACGGAGGCATCCGCCCCGCCGATCTCCTCTCGCGCGGCATCCAGGTTTTCCTGAGAAATAGCCGTCACGAGCGGATCCGCATCTCCGTTTTTTTTCAGACTCTTGAATCCGGCGTTCACCGCGACCACAAAGATCGTGGAGACCAAGATGAGCGTGAAGCCATCCTTGAGAATAGGTCCGTACTTTTTCATGAGATCTCCTTACCCATCAAACGGTTTCGCCGGCGGGTTCAGCAGCCGGGGATTTTTCTGTCACGGATTCCTCGGACGTCAGCACCCTCTTCATCGCAATGACCGCGATCGGGCTGAGTGCCGCCAGAGCGAAATAAATGAGCCACATGAACTCAGGTGAATCCTGGTAGGCCACATTGCCCGTGTCGATTTTGGCGCGGATTCCCTCATATGAGAATCCCGCGATCAGAAGCCCGCTCACGAAACCATTGATGGGTTTCGCGATGAACATGGGAAGCGCGGAAAGCGACATGTAAGAAGCCACCTTTTCTTTGGGAGCAACCACCGAAATGTACTCCGTAAACCTGGGAGAGAAAATCAGCTCACCGAACGCGAACACCGTGATCTGCGCGAAAATCGCGAACATATACGCCTGATTCAGATTATGAATTCCAGGAAGCGCGAGAATCCATTCAATGGGTACGGCCATGAAAAGGAGCGAGAGCGCCGAAACCGTCATACCCACGACGATCAGCTTAAAAGTGGAAAACTTCTTGATCACCGGGATCAGCAGAATCAAACCCACCACGATGATCGCGGGATTGATGGAATTTGCGAATCCGAGGTCAAAATCACTGAAAAGCACCCGAGTGTAGTACTTGGGCATCACGAGGAACTGATGCGTGAAGACCAGGCGTACGCCGATCGTGAGGAGCAGGAACAGGATGAGTTTACGGAAGGCGCTTTCTTTCCAGACCTCAAGAAAGATCTGAAGCGGTCGTTTGTTCGTGGACTCCTCATCCACCCGCTCGTCATCAGCGATGTTCTTCTCGTTGATCAGATAGGCGCATCCCAGGGATAATGCCGCCATCACGAATCCGAAATCAAGAATTGCCATATTGCCGCGGATTTCGCCGAGCCAGTTGCGGAACCCGTCGGTCACGGCAAAGCCGGCAAAAATGGCCCCTACGTTCATGATCAGGTAGTACATGTTAAAGCCGGTGGAACGGTTTTCCTTCGTGGTAAAGCGGCGCACTCCGGTGGTGACCATCGGGATCATGAACGCCGAACCCAAGGACATCAGAATGATGAAGCCCATCACGGCGTAGTCCAGGGCCTGACCGCGCAGGAACAGCGGCGAAACCCCGAGACCCAATCGCGAAATGATGAGGATCACCCCGGCGAGGTAAAAGGACCGCTTGATGCCGATCGCATCACCGATTGAGCCCACGGCAAACATAAAAGCCGTGATGTAAAGGGTGAAGATCCCCACCCATGCTCCGGAATCGACGTCACTGAAACCTACATTTGAGGTCAGATACAACGTCAGGACCGTGATCATCGAAAAGTAAGCAAGCGAATCGAAGAAATTGATGGCGCAAACCAGCCAGAATTCCTTGCTTGCGGTTTTCAGATCCCTGAAATCAGAAAAATAGTTTTTGACGGCAGCAATCATAACGGTTCCCCCCCAACATCTTGTGAGACTTCTGTTTAGCAGTGATTGGACAGGGAAGCCAGAAAGCTCTTAGACCCGGAACGCCTTGAGAGAAGTCCCGAAACGGCTCAGTCCCGCGCCAAGCACGTTGAAGACCACGCAGGTGTTCCAGAGCGCAAGAGCCTCAGGGGGCACAAGGTTGAGAAAACCTTTTCCCACCATCACGGCCACGATCATGAACGACAGAAGCACGTCCGTCGAATTCCCGAAATCCCGCCAATGGGCCTCGGGATGAGCCGTGAACCTTCCGATTCTGCGGAGGACGACAGACAGCAGGCAGGCATCGAGAACGCGACGCCCCAGCAGTAAAAGCGAGATCAGATTCAGACCGTTGATCAGAAAATCAAGAAGTCCAAGCGCCACGAAAACAACGCCAACCGCCGTAAGGAGAACCGATGGCTCGTCCTGAATCCAGGTAAGGGCGGCCAGGCCTCCCAGTATCTTGAAACAGCAGAAAGGAAGCCCGATCGTCACGACTTCGAGCAGTTCCATCCGAGGAATTCTGAACACAAAAGCGGATAGTGTGCGCACTTCAACAACCTACTCTTTTTATCGCTATTCTAACCCGTGCTGTATGCGGAAAGAAGGCGCAAGAAAGTCCACCTGCGGAAAAGTCTCGTACGAAGGACGCCCGCTGTAGATCTCCTGATCCAGCCATGGCTTGAGAGTTTCCCATTCGTCTTCCGCAAGCAGACGCCACCAGGTTTTTCGCGCAGGTGACCAGGAAAACTGCTGCGCCTTCAGCGCATCCTTTTTATCAAACGGGCTGCCTTTTGCGATGACGAGCCTTCTACCGGCCTGCGCTGTTTTCAGGAGCTGCGCAAGATAGGTCTCTTCCGGCTTCCCGCGCGAGTTCATCGTCAGAAGATGAAGCATGGTGCGCACGTCATCCAGTGCCCGATGTGAAGTAGGAAAATGCCCGTGCTCCCATGCAAGATGCCGGAGCGTGGCGCAAGGCATTCCGTGCTGCTTCTTCCAATCGATCATGGAAAGCGTGCAACCCCATTTCGGGGTCATGTATTTTCCGAAAGTCTCGAGCCAGGCGCGATCAAAGCGAGCGTTATGCGCAATGATCAGGTCGGCACGTGCGACAATAGCATTGAAACGCTGCCAGTCGAGACATTGACCGCGGACCATTTCATCGGTGATTCCGGTGAGCATCGTGATCTCGGCGGGAATCGGCGTTCCTGGGTCGTTCATGGACGAGTAAGTTTCAATCTCAGCTGTCACGTTCCCGTTCTCAACGGACATAAGCACGACGGCGCCTTCAATCACCTGACCGGTACGCACGTCCACGCTCGTGGTTTCGAAATCAATCCCCGCAATGGTCTGAATCATCTGAGCTTCTTACCCTTGTCTTCACCACGAATCCAGGGTTCTCAGGGCTGCTCGGCAGGTATCAGCTGGAGGCCCTTCGAGGTCTTCTGCCGTTGGATTCCTGTGAATAATCGGGCACACTGGAATACAAGCAATTGATTTCAAACGGGTTTTTGCATAATAATTCTTGACTATTTTACTCAATTTTTATATTGCCTGAAACTCCCCTCGGGTGTAACTTGTTCGCGTTGAGCAGGAGCCCGTTGCTTTATGGCTTATTCACACCCGCTACCAAAAACCTTCCTTGGAATCTCCCTATCCATCGCCTTGATCGCATCACTCACGTCTGGTGCTCTGGCGTGGCCGTCGATCGCCGCAGCCCGTGAGAAGAGCGCCCGCATTTTGGGGAGTTCGCACCACTTCGTTGAGACTCTGAGCGGCCGCGAGGAATTTCGAGTTGATCAATACTTCAACAGCCGCGGTGAAAAAGAGCTCGCCGTCTATCACGAGGAGAGCCGGGTCTTTTTCGATACAGAGGCGATCGTTCTCTATGGGCGCGACCTCGATCGTGACGGAGCATTTGACGCCTGGTTCGTCATGGGCAAAGGCGGCGTTGTCCAGAAACTCGATCGCCGCTCCAGTGAAGGCGACGGGTGGGACATTGCCGAACCCCTCCTCCGGAGGAACCCAGGCGCCCTGAAGAATCGCTGGCTGGTTCGTGCGCTTTTCCATTGGCTGAACGGTTACGCGGGCTTCGCAGGTCGGGATTACCTCGACAACATGGATCGCACGCAGCTCAACCTCTATTCGGCTGAAATCCGCACCGACCGCCTTGCCGCAGCAGACAAGAAGCACCCCATGATCCGCTCGTATTACCAGCAGATCAGCACGGAGTGGGATCGCCTCGGCCAGGAACTGGACAAACAGCTTGTGGTAACGCTCGCCTTGGACTCGGCCATGATCGCCGGCCCGGTTCTTGTGACCAAGGCCCTGACGGCCGTTTTGGCCCGACTCGGGATCAATCTCGCAGGCTCCCCTATCAGCCTGTATTTCAAAAAACTTTATGACAGCTACGTCCGCGCGGTGATCGATGTCACAAAATCCTCTGCCGCCCGGGTCGCTGCTAAATTCCGTTTATCTCCGAAATCTCGAAAAATCATTAACCAGGCCACCGGCCCTTTCAAGCTTGTTGCCACAAGAGCCTCAGTACGCACGGAACAGCTTCTTCAAATCATGGAGCGTCACGATATTCTCAGCCGCACGATGGCCCATGCGTTCAGAAACGCGATGGAACTTGGCCGCGCGGGCCTGGGCTTCAAGACTTATATTGCGCAAACCCAAGGCGTGCAGCTCATAGCGGAGACCTTCAGCCGCCGCGAGGAACTTTGGGATCCGAACCCGCTCGTCCTGGCAAATAGAATCGGTTCCGACAAAGACCTGCTTCAAAATATGGCGTTTATGACCGGAGAGACCTTCATGCTCGCCGGCATGTCAAAACTTCAGCCGAATATACCGAAACGCCTCGCGGTGTGCGCGGTGCTCGCGGTCGTCAATTCAGTAACTATGAACTACGTGATCAAAGGTGAAACCGACGTCGAGCGGATCAAGTTTGACGCGACATGGGAAGCCGTCATCGGAAACGGACAAACCCTCCTGGATACCGCGGCCCTCGGGTTTTCAGCCCATTACGCTGAAAAGCTCAAACGCCCCGGCCTGAGGCTCGTTGGTTTCGCAATCGCTTTCGTCGACCAGGCCATCGGATATTACTCTTACGCTGAAAAGACCAAGAACTTCAGTGCTGGGCAAAAACAACCTACTCAGGGCGAACACCCGGTTCGCTTCGTTCCGATCTTCGCCCCCATTTGATAGGCGTTCCCTTCATTCAGAGCCGCGCTTATAATCGAAGGCTGAGGACCTGAGATCATGAGTAAGCGCGCTCTCGTTTTTGCCGTTGTCACGAACAGCCTTCTTCTCTCCCAGACATATTCAGCTCTGGCCGAATATTCGGGGCTTGATGCCACGGTGGAGCGCCTCAATCAGGCCGTGAAAACGCCCATGACGCCTGCCACCAACTGCTGCGTGACCACGACGACGGGTCGTCCGAACCTCCTCTCTCAGGTGAAAAGACTGCGATCAGCGATCAAGAGCGAAGCTTTCACCGCCGCTACCTGTTCTTCCGTGCTGGAGGAAGCCTATGCGACGGTGTTCAAGTCTTCGCCGGAACAGTACGAACCCCGGCTCCTGAAAGAAAATGCGCGTGAGATCATCGACGAACTGTTTGCGGGCAAGCTTGAACTTCGCGCAAGCCTGGCCCGAATTGAAAAAGAAGGCCCCCTTTCCGCTCCTTGCGTGGAAGCGTCTCGAAACGCCATGCGCGCCGTGCTGTTCCTGTCGGAATATCTCGCTGAACACTTTGTCCCGGGACTCGGCCATGACAGGGTTTTTGAAGGCCAGGGACCTGAGCTTCTTTTGAACCCGAAATACGGACCCAAGCTTGAGCTGAAATCTGGCGACGTGCTCATGAGTCGAGGCGATGCGTTCGTCAGCGGCGCTATTTCGAGAATCGGCGACAACGATGGAAATTTCAGCCATATCGCGATCGTTTATATCGACCCGGAAACCAAGAAACCTTACACAGTTGAAGCTCATATCGAACAGGGCGTCGTTGTCGCGCCGCTTGAGAATTACCTGAAGGATGGCAAAGTGCGATCCACCGTGTTCCGCCAACAGGATCCGGGCCTCGCGCATCAGGCTGCCAAACTCATGTTCGAACGCGCAAGCAAGGCGACAGCAAAAGGGAAGAACATCCCTTATGACTTCGGCATGGTCCTGTCCGGAAAAGACCCGAAAGGGCGCGCCGCCGATCACGAAGTGTTCTGCTCCGAAGTCGCTTACATCGGCTACAAAGAGGCGTCCGGAGGAAAAATTGTACTCCCGCGCTATCCTACCGGACTCAACATGAAGAATGATACGTTCCTGAAAGCCATCGGGGTGGCGGCAAAAACCACATTTGCGCCCTCTGACATGGAAGTGGAAACTCGGTTTGACCTCGTCGCCGAATGGCGGAATTTCAAGAAGACCGAAAAATCACGGATGACAGATGCGATCCTGACCAAATCCTATGAGGCGATGGAAAAGCATGATTACGCGCTCAGAAATACCGCTGGCGACGCGATCAAACGCGATCTTGCCTACGTCATGCGGCACACTCCCCTTTTTCGCGGCCTCGTGAAAGACAAGTTCCCGGAGAACATGACCCGGAAGGCGGTCGGCACGATGCTCGCGCTCGATAAGGCTTCCACGCCCATGCTGGCGAAGTTGAAGGAAGTCAGCGCCCTGCAGAAAGAAAAAACCGGCTTCGCGATGACAACGCCGCAGATGCTTGTATACCTGGAAACGCTCCGCCAGGACGACTTTCAGACGTATCTCAATTACCGGAAATGGCAGCGTGAGTTCCCGGCTCCAAGCTCAGGTGACGACGGCCAGGCTCAGCCGCCATCGGATCCTGCGCCTCCAAAACCCCTCTTTCACAACGTTTTTCGGCCAAAAAGCTGAAGCTTGAGTTCCGCGTCGCGGAGTTGAATGGCAAGCTGCCGGTAATAGGCGTCGTGAAACAATGCAAAATCTTCACGATCGATATCCGATAACGTGTCCTGCGCTCCTTCGTTCACATACGCACTTGCGAAAATGGAATCCACCGACTGCCTGGTCCGGAGCGCCTTTTCATAGCGCGCCTTGTACCACCTTAAATTCTCTTCAAGGTCGAGCATGCGGGTATTTCCAAGAATCTTCTTGAAGCGCCCACGTTTGAGAAGCCCTTCCGGCCCCAGGAACAGCATCCCGAGGTCGGTCTCATAAAGATCGTTGTCCTTGATGACGGGAAAGACTTCAGCCAGGACGCCATGCTGGGCAGGAATCCAACCCTCGTGCAGAAGAGATCTTCTGAAAGAGGGATCCCGATAAAGAGCAACCGGGTCCTCAAGCGGGAGCCGATTTCCCCGCTCCATCAGCTCGACGAAATTATGAGAGGGAACCGCGATGTGAAATATCTGACGAAGCAGGAACCGATTCGTCGCTTCCCGTCCCCAGACATCAGCGGCATGGTAAGCATTATGAGTCGTGTGGGTGCAGTTGTCCTTCACTCCACTCCATTGGTAACGTTTTCCCGTCAGATAGTACTGGTCGTTCTGCTCGTTGAGCCAATCCACCATTTTCGACAGCATAGGGCGCGTCACCGGCAAACGGGCGCAGTAGAGATTCCGACCGAAGCTGATCGCGTAATCGGTACCCATCGTGTCCTCGAGCATGAACTCGAAATCGGACATTCCCGTCAGTTTCTGCGAAAAAAGCTCGGGATGAAATTCGATGCCTTTCAAAACGCCGATATCCACCGCCTTTTGGCGAGCGCGGACGTAAGCCTCACGATCGAGCCGTTCTCCGGGTTTCAAATCGCCTGTGAGGAAGAAGGCCTTGGTGTCCACCGCTGTCCAGTTCACGTTCTGGAAGTCAGAGTTGACACTGACGCCGACCCCCGGTTCAACGCCATTCGCCCCGTCGACTGGGTCACAAAGCGTGATCCGGGGATAGCCGACCGTCTTATCGCGACAAGCGCCTCTTAAATACAGGACCCCGTGTCCGCCGACGCCTCCACGAACCGGAAGCCCGAAACCCGGCTTTTTCCTGATCTGGGTGGCGGCGCAAAACTCAGCGTAGGACGGATACAGCTGATCATAGACGCTCGGGGCGCTCGGACCCGCAGCAGGCGCGCTGGGCATGCCCGGCGTTTTGGGAAGGCTTGAAGCCATACCCATGTTCAGCGCTGCAATGACAATCCAAATTCCAATCCAGCCGGAAGACCTCTGCATAGGGGCGGAGATATACCTGAATTGACGCAGTCAGTCAATTCACCCTTTGGCAATAATATCACGCACGAAGTCCCTGAAATGCTTGAGATCCCCCTCCTGGGACGTTGAAACATTCACACCGAACTGCCACTTCCATTCGGCTGACCGCAGATCCCTTTTCCACAGGGTTTTACCCGTGAGAAATACCGGCTCCTTCTCAGGAATACGAAATCTGATATAAACGGGCGCTCCATCATCGGGGATCCTGTCATTGGTACCCATCAGGATTCCATTTGTACTGACATTCAGGATCATTCCTTCCTGCTCGAAATCCGCATTCGTCAGACCGTAACGAGCTGGCAACTGTACGGGAAAGCGCAATTGTTTTTCAAAAGCGGGCCTGAACTGGGGCGACACCGAATAATAGATCCAGGATAAAAGCTGCCTGCCTGAAAAGGGCTTCTGAATGATTCCCTTGGCACCGGTACCGAGCGCTTCGCCCCTGCGAGGATCATGCGAAGCAGTCATGAACAGAACTTCGGGGGTGCGATGTGCCCCTCCCATTTTCTCAATGAGACGGAACAGGGAAATACCATCCATCTCGGGCATCCGAATGTCAGAAAGAAGAATATCGATCTGAGTTTCGCGAAGAATATCCAGTGCATCCGCAGAGCCGGCTGCGGTGATCACCCGGACGCCCTCGCTCGTCAGCCAACTCTGGATAATTTCTCCAATTTCTGGCTCATCGTCGACGACAAGAAGCGTGGTGGTTTGCGGCTGGTTTTTCACAAATTTTCCCTTCACTTTCACCCTCCGTATCGGCAGATATGAAGTAAATCCATTTAAAGGTTTTGTGAGGTTGACCCGTCCCCAGGCCGGGAGTAATCCTCCGCTCTCAAAAAATGACCATGCACGCACTCGTTAGAAAACTTCGATTTACGCTCACAAAGACAGATATCGAAAACGTCGAGGTTTTTCATGACGAGGTCCGCGAGATTCAACAGGAATTCAGAAACCTCCCGCGCACCCTCTCCGAAACAGAGCGTTTGATTTCGCTCAAATTTCAGATGCAACACTGGCGAAGGAAGGCGCTCGATCTCACGCTGGAATTCCTGATGAAGACAACGGACACATCAGGGCAGGTACGCTACGCCATTCAGACACTTCAAGAACTTGCGCTGAAACCTTCCCCTCAGGTCCTGGCCCGTTGGCTCGAAAAAGTGAGCAACAGCCGTAATAAGGAACTCATTGAGCTCACGGCTAATTATCTGGCGACCATCGGTGAACCCGAATTGCTCCGACAGCTCTATCTCTATGATGATTCGAATCCCGCTGCGGCTCTTTTATGCCTTGCCGGCCCCAGAAGGAAGTTGCCTATTCTCGCAAACGCTCCGTCCCGTTGCAGTTTCAAGACCTGGTCCGCGGACCCGGAGTTCTCGAATTATGCAATCGACGACCAAGGCACGCATTACCGCGGCCTCGTTTTTCGACCAGGTGACATCCTGGTGGCCAACGTTGACCGCGACGGCAATGGCGTTTACACGGCTCTGCAAGCTCCCAGAAGTTACGGCTTTCACCTTGGCTTTTTCGCCGTTTTGAACGTCAATGGCCGCCCCATACCCTCCGTTCTTGAAAGTTACAAGTTGGGCGTCCGTGCCGTACCCCTCAGCACTTTTCTCGCACCCCGATTCAGCTCCTACGTGGAAGTCTGCCGTCTGCGAGACCTGCCAAAACACATGCAGGAAAAGATCAATCTCCGCGCCGCAAGAATGCCCATGGAAGTGAAGGGTTATAACTTTGACACGGAAGATCCGGACCGCAGCTTTCTTGCGTGCACCGCGGTTGCAAACCGCCTCTTTGAATTGGCCGGCATTCAGCCGATCGCCACTAAAAGCCGTTACTCTGATGATCCCCAGGTCAGAAAGAATATGGATTTCTTTGATTTCGGTGCGGATGCTTTTCTTTCGCTCACCGATTTCATCGTCGACCCACGGCTTCAGATCATCGGTGCGGTGGATAACGGTCATTTTCACCGGAACATCGCACGCGATCTGTGCGAGAGGCGTTTCTTTGAAATTTTCCGCCGGGGAGACATCGATGCCGGAGCCCTTCCATGGATGTACAGCCTGAATCGCTTCGGGGTCAGGCAGATGCGGTCCGGCTCTATGCTGGGACGGCTGATCGGCCTGCCTTATATGCTCACTCCGGACAACCTGCCTCGTGGTCCGGAGAAGGTGCTCGCGATCATCGAAATTTATGAACACCTTGTGGAGGTCGCGGTTCGCAGGGTCGATCGGAAAATTCAGACACTTTGGGACAACACGCAACTCGTCGACATAGATCAACTTGCCAGCGATCCAGCTGTTGTGGACCTTTTGGAGGAGGCGCTTGCACCCATCTCCCGCGCTTTTAACGGACGGCTGATGGCAAAGGAACACTCCCTGCTACCCTGATAAGGAATGCAAGCACCGATTCCTCGCCGCAGGGACCCCAAGGTTCGGAAGAAGCGCGAAATTTTCTCTCACTTGCGCGAACTCAAGCAGGCCATCACCGAGGATCGGCTCTCGACCGGCGCCGCCGCGCTCGCTTATTATCTGACGCTCGCGATTTTTCCCTCGCTGATCCTGCTCTTCGCGGTGATCCCTTACCTTCCGATCGACAATATCGATCAAGCGGCAATGGATCTTCTCGGGCAAGCACTGCCGGGCGATGCAGCATCCCTGCTTTCCGGAACAGTGCGCGATATCGCAACGCAGAAACGGGGGGCACTGCTGTCTTTCGGCGCGCTTGGTTTGCTCTGGGCCGCGTCGGGGGGAACTTACGCCTTGATGCAGGAACTCAACGCGATCAACGAAGTGCGGGAGAGCCGTCCGATTTACAAGGCGCGAGGCATTGCAGCGGGACTCACCCTTTGGGTGGGAGCACTCCTGCTCACCGCGTTTGCCCTCGTCGTGCTGGGCGGACAAATCCAGCAATGGCTGATCAGCAGCATCGGCGCAGGTGCGCTTCTGCGTGCAGGGTTCGCTTTGATCCGCTGGATCATCATCCTGCTTGCCTTTTTCGTGGCGTTCTCGAGCCTTTATCGCTTCGGGCCCGACATGAAAGGCCGCTTCCGGCCGATCACGCCTGGAGCTGGCGTTGCGGTACTGATTGTGGTCGGGGCCTCTTTGCTTTTTCGAACTTACGTGGCTTCCTTCGGCAATTACAATGCGACCTATGGCGCACTGGGCGGTGCGATCGTTCTCATGCTCTGGCTCTATCTCACTGGTTTCGCGATTCTCCTTGGAGCGGTGGTGGATCGCACCTTTCTCCGCTCCAAGGAAAAAACCGTGAACACCGGACCCTCATCGCTCCGGCTCGTTCGAAGAGTTCATGACGTCTGAGGTCAGTGCGTGACGGCAGCGCGATTGGCTTCACGAATCATCGAGCGTTCAAAACGGCGGAGTTTTCTCTTGCTGAGGTTCCGCGACTGAATTTCCTCACCGGACTCAGTCACGATCACGTTACGCTCAGGCAGATACGTTTCAGCGCCCTGTCCCATGCTCGTGCGAAGGTAGTCGATATTGGCGAATACCGCGATACCGCCTGCTCGCTTCACTTCTCCGCTCGTGCCGACCGTCGGTCCATAAACGCTCGCGAACAGCGCCGGTGCCCCGGTCTGGTCACGTCTGAACACCTGCGTGATCGTCATGCCGAGAGGAATTTCGGTGTTTTCTGACATACCAAATACCGCCGCAGTACCGAACCACGCATGTTTCTCCACATCCACGTAACCGTACAGGTCAAAGTTCGGCGAAATCGGCTGGGTTCCTTTGATCTCGACCACCGGGTACGTCAATCCGATCGGTGCACCATTCGGAAGGTAGAGCGTTGGCGTAAGCTCCACATAGCCCGGATCAGAGGAAATCGAGGTTTTGAAATCAAAACCCATCTCAAACGGACTCGATGGCGTCGACGGGTTCATATAGATGAAACCGTAGCCATTGAACGGTACGGTTCCCGCCAAAAGAACCTGCACGTCCTGTTTGAAGAAGAGCGCTACGCGCACTGAATCGAACGTCGCCGATGGCGTGACCACGACGCGATCAATCATACCCTTGCTGCAGCCGGTGCCAGCCAGCGCGCCCAACAAACCCAAGAAACCCAACAAAACACGAAATTTCATAGAATGCCCCCGTGAGTTAAAAACAACCGGGGCATGGGGTGCAAACGTCGTGCTAGCCTGCCAGGGGAAAATCCTTTCCGATCCTGAGTCTCGCGTATCCGTGGACCTCGGGCCGAACCAACAGCACCGGGAATCCGGCATGTCGCAGAATGGCTCTCAGCACCTCGGCTCGACCCGACCGCAGGCTGCCTTTCCACTCCAATACGAGCAATTTCCCTCTATCCTCCCCCATTCGCTCGCGAATCAGATGAGAAACATCCCCTCGCATGTGCCAGAAATGTCGAATGCAGCGTTTCTCTTTTTCGGTGGAGAAAGGACTGGCCTCGGCAATGAATTCCTGGACCATACCCGGATATTCATGCTGAAACTCATCAGAGATATTACCCAGCATCGAGCCATTCTCATCCCTTCGGACGTTGTCGGTCACGTGCAGAAGATCGACCGGAAGCCCGTTATCGTTGCCGAGGGTGATGGCCAGGCGCAAAGCCTCGCTCTGCCTGCGTTCCCCGGCCATCGCGACCAGAACCGACGATATCGGCGGATATCCGAATGTCACCGAACCTGGAATGATCAGGGTGGGCAAGTTGGTCTCAAGAAACACCGCGCCCTTGTCGTGGCTCATGACAGGCCGACCCATCATCCCTTTCTCGAGATTCAGCGCCAGAAGATCGGCTTCATCCTCCTCCACGATTTTTTTCAGGAAGGTGACCATTTCGCCCGGCGGCGCCGTTTCGACGACACACCCGACTGACTCACAGCACATCTGCGAACGAAGATTGGAGATCAGCGCTGTCATCTCATCAGAGGGCTTTTCCGAGATCACGCGGATTCGCGCCCCCGACCAGGCGCAGAGAATCAAAGTATTCCTCAGAAAGCGCTGGGTTGCACGCCGGGTATCCCTCCTGAATACGGGCGCGATAATGACCTGGAATCTTTTCATGCCGCCCTCCTCGGGTGGATATCATTCAGGCTAACCTCCCCGTGAACCACCCTGCCACCCAGTGCATGAAGCGTCAGCGCCTGCCACGCGCCTCCGATGCACGCAATATGAATTCCAAGACCGGTATTGTGCATCGTGTTTCGCAGATCCAGAAAAAGACTCTGCTCCCAGTATTTGAACGACGCCTCACGATCACCCACAAGAGCTGCAATGGCCGAGTGAACCGATGGCGAAAGGCTGCTTCCGTGATCCGTGACGCGTTCATAATATTCGTAATTCGCACGTACTATCTCGCGCGAGAATGCCGAAGGAAAAAGAAACGGGATCATCAGTACGTCCGCCTGCTTGATCACCTTCATTCCGTTGATCTCCTGCCATTTGAACAGTCGGCTGACGGGAGCTTTATTGCGTTCCTCCTGCTGCAGATGAACGTCCTTTAAACGAAAAAAACCCTCGAACTGTTCAATCACACCGTCTTTACCGGGCATTTGAATGAAGAGAGATCTCGCAGCACTCCTCCATCCGGCCGGCTCATCCCGTTCAATCCGCAGCCGCTCAATGAGCTCTCCCCATTGGAGGGGATGCTCAGCTTGCATCCATTCGGCTGTCTCCGCGGCTTTCTCCAGATTGAAACGAGCCATCCAGTTCGTGAACGCATTGTCATTCACACCACTGTGATATTCATCGGGACCGACCACCTTCAGAATATGGAGGCGCCCATCACTGCCCTGTCTCGCGCGAGTGGACCAGAAACGCGCCGTCTCGAACAAAATTTCCGCGCCGAACCGAATCATGAAGTCCCGATCCCGCGTCAGCTCCCAGTATTGCCACAGACCGAAGGCGACATCGCCCGTCACATGGATCTGCTGCTCACCGGTGAAGATCGGAACGGCCTGCCCGGTTCCAGCGATCGTGATCGATCGCGGAGTCACGTCATCACCGGTTACGGTGGACTCCCAGGCGAAACAAGCGCCCGCACACCCCATGCCCCTTGCTCTTCGGCGCGCGCCTCCCAGTGTGTTGTAACGATAAGTGAGCAGATTGCGGGCGATGTCCGGCTGTACCCGATTGAAGAACGGCAGCAGAAATATCTCCGTATCCCAGAAGATATGCCCCTCGTATGCGCGCCCGGTAAGTGCCTTCGCCGTCACGGACGTCTCGGGATTGTGATCGGCCGATATGCGCAGATGGTAACTGTTGAAACGCTGCGCCTGCGTCAATGAGGGATCCTCTTTGAAGCGAAGATCACAACGGCTCCAGAAGGTTTCCCAGCGGGATTCGTGCACATCCAGATCGCGGTCAAATCTTCGCCAGCTTTTTCCAAACAGATGCCGCCGCGCTTGAAGGACCAGTTCGTCAGGAGGGCGCTTGCAGAAGACGCTGATGAAACGCCGAACTCTGAGCGGTTCGCCCGCCTTCAGTTCCGTACTGACAAAGGCGTTCAGGATCGGCCCGGCGTCTGAAAACGCGCGTGTGGCGACGCAGACATGAGACGGAGAGCCGGTGTCATAGACGCGCATCTGGGAGAACATCGAAGGCTTCTCAATCGGCAGCGGCGTCAGGTGCGGATAGCGCAACTCAGGATCGAGAATCTCCGGAGCCAGTTCCAGTTCCACACGGCCCGAATGATTTTCACATACCACCTCGATCTCGTGAAGCATCAGATGCGGATCGGCGACCGAAATACATCGAACCGACTGGAGCCGGGTTCTCCTGCCGTTGCGGTCCTCGAAGGTGAACGTCTGAAAGAGAAGTCCCTTGCGAAAATCCAGGACACGCTCGTGGTTGCGGACACGCGTTGACTCAAACGAGATATCATCTCCGTCCACTCTGATTCCCACCCTGAACGGCGATGGGAACGGCACCATTTCACTGTAAGGATCATCGCGCCCTTCGGAAGCGCTGAACTCGAGTTCCGAATATGGAATCATCGCGGATTTCTTGGAATAGACCCCCGCAATGAACAGATCAGATTGCGCGGCAGGTAAGGTCAGTTCTGCGGAACCACGTGCGCCGAGTACGCCGTTTCCAAGGCTGAACAGGGTTTCCACTTCACGCTCGCGCGAGGGATCAAACCCTTCCTGCTTCAGAAGCCACGCAGGGTCTGCCGACAGCCTGAGCAATTCACCCGCGAGGCGCGTGCGGCGGTGTTCGCGTGGTGTCCTGAGTTGTCCTTGAAATATCAGGAAGTCCAGAAAGCGCTTCGGACCGCCCCCGATGTGGAGCACTTTTTCCGGCGCTCCCTCAGGTTCCACCCCGACCGAGGCATACACTGCATCCTTCAGCTCGGGCGACCGCATCAGAGCATCGCTCCCCATGAATCCGCCCACCGTTCCAAATTCGTCGCCGATGAAAACCGATTGATGCACCGGAATCCCGCGCTGTCCTATGATGTGCTCACGGATCCAACGGATCGAGTCAGACTTGTCTGTCAAACCCACTTCAATATGCTTGATATCCGAGGTGATGCGCGGATCTGAAAGGCCCGAGCGCTCCGCCTGTCGCCAGGTCTCCTGCACCACTCCATTCAGTCCTTCCGGCACCCCCGCCTCGCCGAGCCGTGCCTGAACATCATGAAGCAGCTCGCCGAACTCGGATTTTCTGGGGTCCCTCCAGCGCGCAACCGGAATCACGTCGATCTTGCGGCGATTGAGCCGGTCCGAAACGATCTCGGCCTCCAGTCCGAATCTCGCCAGATATTCCTTCACGGCTCGTGCGGTGTCATCGAGCGCCCGGTTCTCCTCCTCCGTTGCCACCCTGCGACTCAGAATTCCGATTTTCCCATCGCCGCCGAAACTGTAGACCTCTGAGCCGCGATTCGTGAACAGAAAAAGTCTCTCTTTGGCCGCAGGAGAGAGAGAATCAAGGATCTGTGCGTCAATGTTCTGCAATTTCGTGCCGGTGATCACGCAGCAAATCGCATCACGCGAAAGCAGTTTTTCCAGTGCTTCAGCTAGCCCGGGAGATCTCGTGTCGCGATCGGCAACGGCCGTCCCATCCCAATCGAACACGATGAGATCAAACGCCCTGCGCAGCTGATGAGGCCAAACCTGTGACCATCCAAACACGAGTCGAACATCCTCCTCATCGCAGTCAATGCAAATGAGCGCCCATGGACCAAGCCGCCCGGTGTGTTCAGGAGGCCCGACGCATGCCGCGAACCGATCGTGAATCCCTGGGAAGGGATACCGTGAAACGTGTGCCCGATTCCGCGCTGCTTTCCGCCAGTATGAAGCCGCCATGCGCCTCGATCAGGCTGGTGACCACGCTTAAACCAAGCCCCCAACCCGGCGTCCGGTTTTCCACGGACTTCACGCGCACGAATGGCTTGAAAATTCGTTGAAGGTCTTCTTCTGGAATGGGCGTACCAAAATTGTGAATCACGAACTTAATTCTGTCCTGTTCGCCGAACAACGAGACCGATATCGGTGTGTCGGGACTTCCATATTTGACCGCGTTTGCGAGCAGATTATCCAGAATGCGTGACATCGCGGAAAGAGACCAATACCCCATCTGTTCCGTCGTGGCGGAGTTCACCTGGAGCAGAAACCGTTCTCCATGGGAACTCCGGAAAGAATCGAGGGTCTTCGAGATCAGATCCGTGAGATTCATGTACTGCGGCTCAATCAGCAGCGGGTCTCCGTGGCGGATACGGTTTATGTCCAGGAGCTCTTCGATCAGCCGATCGGCGCGGGCTGCCGCAAAAACGATCCGCTCGATGGACTTGCTTCTGATCTCGGCCCGCTCAGGCCATTTTTGCATCAGCTCTGCGCTGTTCCGGACAGCGGAAAGCGGATTTCTCAGGTCATGAGTGAGACCTGAAATGAAGCGATCGCGCAGAATACGTTCCTTCAAAAGTTCATCGCGGGAGGTTTCAGCCTGCTTGCGCGCGGAATATCCGATGCCACCAATGATCGCCACCAGTACTGCCGTCAGCGTGAACACCACGACCCGCTCGATATTAACGGTATCCAGGCGTCCGAGCCCCGCGACAGGATGCGTGATGATAAACAAAAGACCCGGGATCAAAAGACCCAGCGCCCCCAATGCGCGCGCCAGGCCGCAGTGCATGGCGATCAATGCCACAGTACCGAGTGAGAAAAAGAAGGGGACTTTGATTTGGAAAAAAAACTCCACGCCAAAGGTCAGCGCGATGGCGAAAACCGAAAATACGAACACTCTGAACCATTCAAGCCGTTTGCGACTGCTCTCGCTCACGCCCATAAGGCCTTTTTACGCCTTTGGGCGAAAGAGTGAAAGAGGCGAACTCGGCGCAAAACTTCACAAAATAACGACCGTCTAATAGCTTTCCACCACACCGGCTCGAATGAAACCCGATCCAAAGACCGGCCTGAGCCAGACACCGAGCCGCGAACCCGGATTGACCGAAGCTCCCGATTCCAGCCGAATGCGGTTCAACCCGGGAACCAGGCGAACCCAGGTTTTCCGTCCCAGAAAAGACCGGCCGGCCGTCTTCTTCAGCAAGCTCATTTTCCAGGCAGACGTCTGCCATTTTTTTCCGAGGTGCTCGAAGCTTCTGCACGCAAAACGAATCGTCCCACGAAAGTTCGCTGGAAGCTTGACCGCCATGCCATGTCCGAGATCCTGTCGGACGGGGTCTTCAAAATCGTCGATCCTTGTCCAATAACAGTCGGGTACGAAATCAGAAACGTCGGTATATTCAGCAGGCTCGGTCTCGAGAGAGTATTCCACCGCCATCGAATCGACGGAAGTCAGGCTTATCGAGTACTCCCCTTTCACATCTGGCAAGACGAACTCGGATTTTGCGATCTCATTTTCATGAAAAAGGTCGAGCATGAAATCCTGCGTCGGGCCGAGTTGCTGCAGCCGCAATTCAGGCGATTGTTCTTTCAGATTGAGGAAGCGACTCAGCAAAGAAACTTTCACCGGCTCCAGTTGAAAAGCGAGCCGGAACTTCCGCCTCACGCCTTTGACTCTGTAAAAAGCAAGCTGATGAGGCCCGGTGCGTTCGATTGGAACGAGCGCATCCGACTCTCCTCCTTTGATCCTCGGTCCAAAAGTCATTTTTCCGCTTGGATCAAAAACCTTCAGCTCAACGTAACCTTCGAGTTCATTCTGAAGGTTCGTCCTGACCCGAATTCCAGCCAGGCCCGGAGCCGCGTTGAAATGGAGACGAACGCCTTCTTCGGTTCCCAGATCGACCGCGCGTTCCTGCACCCCCTCCAACGGCATGTCGTCCATCAGCGTGACCGGGATCACATGCAGCAAGTGCCGAGTTTCCTGGTCCAAGATCCTGACTTCGCCATTCAGCTCACCTCCAGGTTCAGGAAAGCGAGCATCCGCGAGATTGACCTCAAGGGAAAATGACGACGCGGATCGTGCGAGCCACAGTCGCGCTGGCCCATTCAACCAGGAATGCGAGTATTCGATCACCACCGGTCGGATCAGTTCCGAAGTGGAAATCCCTGCGACGGCCGCAACACCCTGAAGCTTCACGCGTGCTTCCAATCGTCCGGCCGCTTTCGCCCTGCGCTCAGATGAGCGGATCACCCAACCGGTCGCAGGAATTCCATCCGCCCCCTTTCGGTTGACGATTTCCGCATCGACATAAGCGAAAATTCTTCCCGTGATCAGCTCGCGATAGATTGCAAGCGCTCGCGTGATCTCCGGAACTCCGTAGCCCTGATCAATAAATGGGGCATCCGGAATGGGCTTCGCGCTCAGTCGTAGAGCATGCACAATGGCCGCTGGACTCACGACAAGCTGTTCCCGCTTCACCGCCGAGATCAGCACGGCAGCCAATCCCGCAGCCGCCGGGCTCGACGAGCTGGTCCCGGAAAAGGATGTGTAACCGCCCCCTGGCGTGCGATGGACGAGCGAAGACACGGGAGCAACGAGCGTGGGCGCTGAGCCCCCATCAGGCCCTGGGCCTCGACTGGAATAGTAAGTGACTCGCCCACCTTCCGGAACATCGGTTTCGCCATTCACATTTTCAGCGAGTTCCCGTGAAAGATAGGCGCCTGATACAATCACGTTCTTCGGAAAAATTCCCGCCCGGTGAAACGAACCGACACCGGGGCCGTCATTTCCCGCCGAAAAGGCAAGCACAAAGCCAAAACGCCTGACCAGCGCGTCCAATGCCGCACGCATGAAAACCTGCGCCTCGGGATTGCTGAAATGCAACGAGTAGCTGATATTGACCACTTCAGCGGAATTTCTGCCAAACCACTCCAGCGCCGTAAGAAACTGCCCCATGGTGTAGAGGGTTTCACCGGGAATGTCCGAGGGCGACCAGATATCATAATCCAGAAGCTGGGCTCCCGGAGCCACACCGTTCCAGCGCCCTCCGATGCCATACCCCAGGAGAACAGAAGCCACGCCTTCCCCGTGCGTTTCGGCGATTCCGCCCCGCTCGCCCTCGGTCAGCGAAACAATCGCCGTGACCGGGTCAAATTCAGCAGTCCACTCCAGCTGCCTGGCGTGATTCCACCAACCGAAATGCCCCGTCTTGGAGAAAACACCCTGGCATTCCCCCTGGTCAAAAGCACGGTTCGCGTTGGAATCGATGCACACATGATGAATGCCGCCGCAATCAAATACGGCAAGCGTGATAGGGCCCAGCTTCCCATCAAAATTGAGATCAAGCTTCCGCTCACCCCGAAGGGGCTTCAACAACGGTTCAACTATTTCACCCGTCCAGGACGCCTCCACATTCCGCAGTGATGCCGCGGCCCCGGCCAAGAACGGATTCAATGCTTCAGTTTCCGTGAGCCCGTGAAGCTGAAACCGGAGAAGACTTGAGGTACTGCCCTTCAGAAGAAATTTCCTGCCACCATCCGGATTGGTCTGAAAGCCGGAAAGGACCGGCGACACGCCGTCATCCAGAACTCCCGCGCGCACACCGCGGCCATCGCACTCACGACAAGACGAAAAAAAAGATTCAAGACCGAACTCGCGGCCGGCGACATAAGGAGGCGAAGCCACGCCCTTCGCAACTTCCACTTTTTTCACGTCCGCCTGCCCCACACTCAATCTGAGCGGGACATCCCAAACCGCAAAAGCGTTGTCCGAAATTTCCATCTCCAGCTCTTGCAGCGCCGCAACGGGTCCCTGGAGGTGATGAACCGCTTCGCCCTTCGTAAAACGGATACCGAGCGCCCGCGCTCGCACCAGGGTCTTTGGGGTGGGATTTGCTCCTACCACCAGGACAACAGATTCCTGAGCGGCAGGCGTTGCCGAGGGAAGAATTTCGCCCAATGCCGCCACCCGCCGGTGAGAGCCGGGGGAACAGGCGAACACTGCAGACGACAGCAGCAATGCTGCGAGGGCTTTTGGCATAGGCATACGCCCGTTTTACTCACAAGCGGCTGATTGGCAAAGTTGAAACTTGTGCCGCTTCAGGATATCCGTACTTATGGACGCACCAGAAAAATCCAAAGGAAAACGGGGGATTGTTCTCACCACAATCAACGCTCGTTACGTGCACCCCTCGCTTGGCCTCAGGTACCTCTTTGCCCAGCTTGGCGCGCTGCAAGACCAATGCACCCTGATTGAATTTGCGTCAAAGACGCCGAACGCCCTCATCGCGGAATCCCTGAAGAATCACGACCCGGTGATTCTTGGGATCAGCGTGAGCATCTGGAATATCACCCAAATTCTCGAGGTCCTCCCAGTCTTGAGATCGGAACTGCCGAACACCCGCATCGTGCTCGGCGGCCCCGAAGTCAGTCATCACCCGGAACGTCACCCTGCGTTCCCGCTGGTCGACCACGTGGTCTGCGGCGAGGCTGATCTGGAATTTCCGAAACTTTGCCGCGCAATCATGAACGGGGAAACCTCTCCGAAGATCATTTCCTGTACTCCTTGCGACCTGAGTGAGCTCAATTCGCCTTATTCGTTCTATAGCGACCAGGACCTTCTTGAGAAATTCACCTATGTGGAAGCTTCTCGAGGCTGCCCTTTTGGTTGCGAATTCTGCCTCTCGTCTCTGGACGTGCCTGTGCGGCGATTCGAGCTGGGCAGGTTTCAGCAAGAAATAGGAACGCTCTTCGGGCGAGGTGCGAGACGCTTCAAGTTCATTGACCGCACGTTTAACCTGAGCGCGGCATTTTCAGCGGAGCTCCTGGCCTTTCTGCTTCCATTTGCCGAACAGGGTGCATTCTTTCATTTTGAAATCGTTCCGGATCGCCTCGCACCGGAACTCATGAGAATCGCCGCCAGATACCCCGGGGGGACACTGCAATTTGAAGTCGGAATCCAGACGTTTAATCCCGTGGTTTGCGAAAGAATCGGAAGACGGCAGGATTTCGATGCCACGGAAAAAAATCTGCGCTGGCTGAAGGAAAACTCATCCGTTCACCTTCATTCGGATCTCATCGTGGGTCTTCCAGGCGAGAATATCGAGAGTTTCGCGACTGGTTTCAATCGTCTTCACGCAATCGGTCCGCAGGAAATCCAGGTCGGCATGTTGAAGCGCCTGCACGGAGCACCCATCTCAAGGCACGATGAAGCCTGGGCCATGAGCTATTCCGGCGCTGCACCTTATGAGGTCCTGTCGACGAGCCACATGGACGAGGCTACCGTCAAGCGTCTGAAGCAATTCGCGAGAATCGTGGACTTGTTCTTCAATCGTGGACAGTTCCCTGCATTAATCCGCCTCCTCGTACGTGAAAATGCCTTTCACGATTTAATGTCCTTTACAGACTGGCTCGTTCTGAGCAAGGGAACCTTGCATGCTCTTTCTCTGGAGGAGCAATTCGGACTGATTTCGCGCTATCTCAGGGAAAAACTTGATCAACCTCTTGAACAGATTATTAGCGCGCTCGAGGCGGACTACCACTTGAACGCCGGCAGGAAAGCGGGTCCTTTTCGGCGTCTTATTGAAAGACTGCAATAGCTATTTACGTGCGAAAGTCGCGCGAATCGTATGATTCGCGCCGATGTTCGATATCGTATAGGAACTGATTTTTCCCACCGACACCCCATCCATTCGCACATCCGAGATCACATAGCCCCGCTTGGCCGAAATCATGAATGACCTGCTCGCGCCCGAAGCGACCGTGATCGATCCCGCCGGGCTAATACTTCCACCCGCGCCGGCACTTGCCGCGAGAGTGTAATTGCTCACAATCGCGAAATCGCGCAGCTGGTGGCTACCCAGGCCCGCGTAAATGCCCATGTTATTCAGCTGCGAAATCGCACTCTGCTCGGTTCTGAACAGGAAATTCGAAGCGAGAAGAATCCGACTTCCCCCGTCAGGCGTGACGTAAACCGTGTAAGTGTGCCTGGTCACGTCAACGAGCATTCTCACATGATAAGGCCTTCCCGCGACATACGGTACGCGAAGTGTGGCGGCATACGTATCGCCATTCCTTGCGTCGATTGTTCCTGTCTTGTTGAAGCGGACAATCGCGGCACCGTCAGCATAGTTTTGCGCGGCACCGTTGGAGAGAACCGTGAGCGCATCGATACCCGTGCCATTCGCGATCAGATCGAACGTCGCCGTGAACTGCCCTGTCTGCGTCGCCATCGGCTGATTCTGCCAGACCAATCCGCTCCCTGCGGGCTCAAAAGCCGCCTTAATAATGTGACTGCCCGTCACATTACTGAAACCGTATGAACTCACCGCACCCACGGATGCGCCGTCAACAATAGCGTTTGCGACCTTGTAACTCGAAGAGGGCGTGAGCGTGAAAATCTGACTGCCCCCTGAGCTGACACTCACCGATCCAGAAGGAGAGATGCTCCCGCCCGGGCCGGCTGAAGCGGTGATCGCGTAAGTCTTGATTGCGAACGCGGCCGTGATCGCGTGATCGCCGGATAGATTCTCAAAGACATATTGCGAAACAGGACCGATCGAGACACCATCCACTTTCACATCGCTGATCGTGTGGGTAGTGCTCGGAATGACCTGGAATGCCTGACTGGTTCCCGCCGTCGCAACTGTCACGCCTGCCGGGGAAATGCTCCCTCCTGGGCCGGCATTGGCCGTAATTGCGTAGTTACTCACAACCGAGATATTACGGATCAAGTGACTGCCCGCGCTTGCATAGATTCCGACGTTATTGAGCTGTGAAACCGTACTTTGCTCGGTTCTGAACGCGAAGTCCGAAGCCAGGAGAATTTCACCTCCTCCTTCTGGAGTAACGTAAACGCTATATAGGTGCTTACTCAGATCTGCGACCATTCTCGCGTGATACGTCTTACCGGCGACGTAAGTTAGCACGGCGGCTGCGGCATAGGCGTCACCATTTCTTGCATCGATTGCCCCGGATTTGTTGAAGCGAAGGATGGCTGCACCGTCGGCAAATGATTGCGCACCGCCATTCGAAAGCACCGTGACCGCATCGATGCCTGTGCCCTCCGGAATCAGGTCGAACGTTGCCGTGAACTGACCCGTTTGCGTCGCGATCGCCTGATTCTGCCATGTCAGATGACTTGTACCTGAGTCCCCGGTGGGCGAAGTGCCTGGTGCCTGCCCGCCGCCCATGGAAACGAAGGGTGTACCCTCGCCGATCGCTGGGGCGGCAGGATACATCGGAGAGACATCCGGGCCAATCGGCGGCCATGGTATGCTTCCCCACCAACTCGGTTTTCCCGTCAAGTAAAGAGAAGCAGGCAGAACGGCGTCCGTACTATTGAGCGTGGAGTCAAGATTGTCATTCAAGACGGTCGAATTGTGGACGCTATCCCAGTTCTGGCGCCGCAGCACCGTATTCAACACATCCGGATCATTCCCCGCCGAGGTGCCGTCACCATCGCCATTGTAACCGAAGCGGTAGATCGCGGGAGAGCGTGAGTCACTGTTCGCGAGGCTGTAAACACCCTCTATGCCTCTCCCCAGAATATTTCCGAGAGCATTAAAGTAGGTACTCCGAAACTGAACATCAATATCCCAGGCTCCTCCTGTCCGATCGGGAGCGACAGCTATCTTGTTGCGAAACAAGGTGATGTGACTTTTTGTTCCCCAGACATGATCCGAAGCAACCCTGCTATCGATATAGTTCCCTTCGATCAGGTTCATGAAAGCGTGGCCGCCATGGAAAGAGATCGCGTAGGCGTTAAAACTCGGGGCGCTCAAATAGAGATCGGAAATGTGATTATAGCTGATCACATTTCCTGAAAACGGACCGGACGTCATCAAACCAGCCGACAAATGATAGAATCGGTTATTCTCAATCAGATTGCCGGAAGAATACAGGCTCGAGTTGATGCCGTACGCGCGACTTTGAGCGTAGGACGCGCTCCCGTCCCCTGCCGTGACGGGAATTCCTTTATGGAATCTGCAGCCCCGGATGGTGTTTCGATATACGCCGCGGTTCAGCAGCAGACTCGATTGATAGGAACCAATGACTTCCGTGTTCAAGACCCAGCAATTCGAGGTGCCGGACAACAATATCGTGCCACTGCTGTTTTGCGCGCTGCCACCGCTGAAGGTGTTGTCAACGGTGAGATTCTCGATACCCGCCATCGTGGTCAAACCAAGTAGCCTGGTTCCCTGGGGCGTCAGCGCAGGTTTATAATTCCAGTAAAGCGGTATTTCCAATGTCGCTGTCGTGGAAGTGGGCACACCTGTCACTTTGACGGATTGACCTGAGGATCGACTCCCTGACGATCTCCCACACCAGCCGCAGGTTCCGTTATTTCCGATATTGGAAACAGGCGGATTTGCATTGGGATCATTCAGCTGGTCAATCAAGATGACATCCCCGGCTTTCCAACCGTGCGCCGAAGACGTCGTAATATGAGTAGAGCCCTTCGATAGACCTCCGCTGATATTCACCGACGCGCCCAGCGACCCCGCGCCCATACCCACGAGGTATCTTCCGCTCATCCCCGAAACACCCTGGATGATCGTCGAACCCATCCCTGCCCCGCGAAGCGTGATATTTGACTTCACAGTGATGGGGCTGCTGATTTTGAACGTTCCCGCATTCAGCATCACCACTTGGCCAGGCGGACAATTCGTAATCGCTCCCTGAATGAGGGAAGTGTCGTCGCCCCCTGAGGGACTTAGGGTTTTACAAGCGGTCGTACGCGAAGGGATGTCTCCAACCACCCCCACATTCCCTGTCCAGATCACCGTGCGTGACAGAGGAAGGACGTAAGTGGCATGAGCCGCCGCAATAAACCCGCAAGAAATCCATAGCCCGACAGAGAGCCCAACGACCCTTTTTCTCTTTTCCATGATCCCCTCGCCTCACTTCAGCATACCGGTCACGCGCGGCGCAGTAAATATATCTTTGTCATTGATATCAATCACTTATATTGAATTCGCAATTCATTGTTCGATAAAGGAATATATAAATAGGAATATTACTCAGAGTAACAAGGATGTGAATTGAATCACTAGGCGGCGCTACTGCTCTCCCAATCAATACCATCACGATGCAATAGCTCCAGAACCGCCTGGCGCGAGGGGAATTGATGGAACTCCGGCCCCGAAGCGAGGCTGCTTGCGGCATTCGCGAAGGTCGCGGCCTCACTCGGTGAATGCCCCTCAGCCAATGCTACAGTGAGCGCGGCGGAGAACAGATCGTCCGTGACCTGAGGGTCGCGAAGACCTCCCTGACCATACCGAGGAAGATGCAATTCACGATCATCCTCAAGCAGAATTTTTTCGTCATTACCTGCGTCGAGAACGACGGCGCGCGCTCCCCGCCAGATCAATCGCTCGGCGGCGATGCGGGCGGAATCGCGGTCCGCAGCCTCCGAGCCCGCCCAGAGGTTGACATCGTCTTTTCTGATGAAAAACACGTCAACCAGTTTCATCAGATCCGGATCGAGCCGCACCGAAGAATTCGCTGAGTCGAGGACGACATGGCGGCGCGCCCCCGCTGCAAGACGAATGGCTGAGGACGCACTCTCCATCGGAATGCAAAGCGAAACCAGAACCGCTTTGGCCACGGTGACCACGTTTGTCGAATCAAATACGTCACGGCTGCTGAAAAAAGCATTCGCACCTTCAAAACGGCTGATCAGGGAGTTCCCCTTCCCGTCCTCAATCACGAAATGCACGCTGGTACGCTTACCTCGTTCGCGCCAGTGTGATCCAAGACGTACATGTTCTTTCGCGAGCCTTGAATGCACGAAACCGGAAAGTGCATCTTCGCCTGTTTTGCAGAGCAGAACCGTGACAGCGCCCAAATGCGAACATGCGACGGCCTGTCGCACTCCCGTTCCGGTGACAAGATCCGAGTAAGACTGAGCGTCAGCCGGAACTCCGGCAGTCGGGACATTCGCCCCCTGAATCCGGTACTCGACTCTCGCATCCCCTACTATGCAAACATTGGGGCCCCGGGTTCTCATCAGATTTTCTCCTCAGCGCAAACGCCGCAGCTGACGGTCCGAAGGACCTCTTTCCAGCAGTGTTTTCAACTGCGCCAGCGACTCATCGAGACGACTCTTGGGATCCGTTCCGAAAAGACGTGCAGCGGTTTCCGCAAGCACGCCGCCCGGCGGGAGATACGAGAGTTCGAGATCCACACAGGTCCCCTCGGGAGTGCCCGAGAATCGAACGCGCCCCGAATTCGGGATGACCGATCCCGACGCGGAACGCCAGGCCAACAGCCGGTTGGATTCATAATCGGTGATGTATGATTGAAAACTCAGCGGTGCGCCTGCCGGGCCCGCCACTTTCCAGTACGAGCGCAAACCATCGTCGCTAACACGCACTTCGTAAACATCCGTCATGAAACGCGGGAAATTCCGGAAGTCCGACCAGAACGTGAAAACCTGCTCGACCGGAACGGCGACGTTCATTGTTTTATGTATTTTCAAGGGCTTTCTCGGGCCAAACCCCAAAAGCTCGTGAACAGGGCGGTTCGTCCCTGCGCGCGCAAGAAAGGTTATTCCAAAAATCCGGAACACCGGCCCAGGTAAGAACAGGGAAGCGGCTCCCGCTGCCCCCGCCAGAAGCCGGGTGGCTGGCGCCCAGCTCTCCTGAAAAAAATCCGGACGCTCACCCGGACGCTGAACACCGCCCTGAAGCGCGGGGATGTCGCCCTTTTCATGCACCACCAGGCGATCGTCCACTTCCTTTACGCCGGGAACGCGAAATACCGCACGAACCGCGGCGCTGGCCTCGCCCTTCAACACAGGACCGCGTAACGTGACACGTCCCGGGTATTCCTGTTGGGAGGTTTCGATCCGGATCGCATGTGGGTGAGAAACATAGCGTCCGAGCTTTGAGCGAATCCGCTCATGCAAAACCTCTTCATCCACTTGCTGAGGCCTGATTCGCGTGCGACCACGTGCCACGGCGCCCATGACCCTCTGTTCAAGATCGCGCTTTGAAAGATCAAGATAACGAGTCGTTTTTCGCATGCGCCGACGTGCGCGATCGCGCATCACCGCGCGGCGTTTCCTGCCCCGCGCGGGATCCAGCAAATACATGGTTCGAGCACCTACACCCATTCCGCCGAGAAACAAGATCCAGTTTCGCATAGGCCCCCTGATCTGCAAAGCAAAGGCCGAAAACCGTGATGAAGTCCGAATCAGGACCTCGATAAATTCCCGAACAATTCGCCCTGCACGGTCATTTCGCAGCTGCTTCCCCGGTGCCTCTCGGAGTCCGGCAGCATTCGCGATGCGTAAACACCTTTCTTCCGTAGGGTCTGACTCAGTCTTTCACTCGAATCGCCGAGTACATAAACGCTTCGCGCACCGGTTTCTTCGACTGTCCGAAGAAGAGACGGCCAATCAGCGTGATCCGATAAGGCAAATGTCCGGTGATACGTCCGGCTGCCGAAACGCCCGGTCTTGGCCCACCCGGATGCAAATGCGGTCTGAATCCTGCCGAGGCCCGCGAGCGCCGAACCCGATCTATCCTGAAAAAAATGCGGTGTGGTGACCAGAAGCTCGCCCCGAAATGACTCGACTGAGCAGGACGCGACATCCCGAGTGGGAAGCAGCGCCACGCCCTCTTCACGGTAACAATAATTCAGCCGTTCGATCTCTGGTGCAACTAGCACGGGCCGTTTCGTGAAACGGGTAAGCTCAGCAAGAATGCGCTGCGCTTTCCCAAGCGCGTAACAGAACAGTACGGCGGTTGCTCCATCCGCACGAACCTCTTCCCACCAGTCGAAGATGGACCGACAGACCCCTTCAGGATTATCCCACTCATAGGACGGATCCCCGAACGTGGCCTCGGTGATGAAAGTATCGCAAGGGATCAATTCAAAAGGCGCACAACTCAGATCGTGGTCACGCTTGAAATCACCGGTAGCGACCCAGACCTCGCCTTCGGATTCCATTCTTATTTGCGCCGATCCGAGAACATGCCCCGCCGGGTGAAAGGAAACAATGACGTCTCCGAGTCTGATCCGCTCACCATAGGGAACCCCGCGTATTCGAGCCCGGGACCCCAGCCTCGCGGCCAGCAGGCCTGCGCCCGGGGCAGCGCACAGGTACTCCTTGCTGCCGCCGCGTGCGTGATCGCTATGCGCGTGCGTGATCAGCGCCCGCTCCACGCCGCGCGCAGGATCAACGTGAAAGCCGCCTTTTTCACAGTGGAGCCCTTTGGGCCCGAGATGAACCAGCATTGGAGAGCGAGTATCGCACGCTCCAAGACTGTTTTCCAGCCGCTGAAACGAGCAGCCCATGAAATGGTATCCCGCTTGAATCGCGACTCTCATTGAGAATTGGGGGACTGAAAAATGGAACTTGAAAATGGCACTGGAAAAGTACCGTCGTAAACGCGATTTCTCGCGAACGCCCGAGCCCGCTTCAAGAATAGGCCGCCCGATAAAAGGAGCAGACCCGGAAGAACCGTTTTTCGTCGTCCAGGAGCATCATGCTTCGAGACTTCATTATGATTTCCGCCTTGAAGCCGAGGGCGTGTTGAAGAGCTGGGCTATCCCGAAGGAACCGCTCCAGGATCCTTACGTGAAACGCCTTGCGATCGAAACGGAGGACCATCCCCTGGAATATGGCTCATTCAGCGGCCGAATACCGGAAGGTGAATACGGCGCGGGCACGGTCTCGATCTGGGACCGCGGCACCTACCGAAATCTCATGGCAAAGAAAAGACATCCCAAGACGCTCGCGGAGTCCATGAGAGACGGGCACATCGAGATATTTCTGAAGGGAAAAAGGATGAAGGGCGCCTTCGCGCTCGTGAGAACCGGCGAAGAACGGGGCAAAGCGCAATGGATCCTGGTGAAAATGTGGGATGCCTACGTCCGAAGTAGCACGGCGAGGGCCGCCTGATTTCATTTTTAGCCCGGATCGTGTAGCTTACCGCCATGGCAACTCCTGACTTCGACCTGGCGTACTCATTACCCGAAAATGAATTCTCACGCGCTCATCGATTTCATCTCCGACGAACGCTCCTGAATTTAAAGAACGTCGCGCTCATCACGATGGCAATCGGTCTCGCGGCACTCCAGGCCCAGGTTCTGGGCCCGGCAAACTGGGCTTCGCGTTTATTCGCGGTCCTGTGGCTGGCCGTCATCGCGCTGATGACCTATGCCTTCATCCGTCTTCCCGCCAAGCTCTATCACCGCAAACCAGCGCTGCAGGGGGAATTCAGGCTCGAAGTAGGTAAAGAAGGAATCCAACTCCGGACCAATGAAGGCACAGAGTGGTTGGACTGGACGGAACTCTCCCGCACTTCCGAAAATCCGGAGTTTTTTCTGTTCTATTTCAGCGCCAATCTGCCCCTGGTTGTCCCAAAACGCGCGTTCAGCTCAGCTGAGGCCAGGGAAACCTTTCGTAAATTCGTCGGAGAACGGCTGATCAGTCGCCCTTGAGCGCGATGAGGGCCTTCTCGTAATCAGGCTCCTGCGCGATTTCCGGAACCTGCTCGCAGTAAATCACGTGGTCTACTTCGTCGAGCACGATCACCGCCCTGCTCAGCAGACCCGCAAGAGGTCCCGTTGTGATCCGCAATCCGTAATCGTCACCGAATTTTCGTGATCGAAGTTCACTCAGCATCATGACGGCGTCGATTCCAGCGGCCTCGCAGAACCGCTTCTGCGCGAACGGAAGGTCACATGAAATGGTGAGGAGTGCCGCGTTCGGCACCTGTGCCGCTTCAACATTGAACCGTCTTGCCGATGCGGCACAGACTCCGGTATCGAGGCTGGGCACGATATTCAGGAGCTTTCTTTTCCCGGTGAAGTTTGAAAGGTTCACGTCCGAAAGATCCCCCTGCGTCAGCTGAAAATCGGGAGCGCGGGTTCCTTGTCTTGGAAGATCGCCGACGGTCTGAATCGGATTGCCCTTTAAAGTGATGATTGCCATGAGTTCTCCTTTGATAAATCAAGAAACCAGTTGGATAAAAGCTTTCTGAAGCTCGTCCAGCCTTTTTTGCGCACGCGCCTCGGCGGCAGCCATCGATTCACCCGCGATCACCTGTTCTCGCAAATCAAAATAGAATTTGATCTTGGGCTCGGTGCCGCTCGGGCGGGCAATCACACGGCTTCCGCCAGTGATCTCAAAGCTGAGGACATTGCTGGGTGGCAATGCCAGAGTGGTGACGCCCCCATCTTTCGATCGGCGCGTCTGCTTCTGGTAATCGCGAATGGCTTCCACCGTGAATTCGCCGATGCTCGCGGGCGGATCAGCACGAAGCGCATTCATGATGGATGCGATTTTAGCGGAGCCGTCGAGTCCTTTCATGGTGACGCTCTTTTGCCTGCTCAGGTAAAGCCCGAAACTGCGGTAAACGCCCTCAAGTTCCTTGAGAACGCTGCTCCCTCGGGAGTGATAGACCGCCGCCATTTCCGCGAAAAGTACCGCGGCGCCGACACCGTCCTTATCCCGCACCAGCGTACCGACCGTATAACCGAGCGCCTCTTCATAACCGAAGACGAACGTCGTTCCGGTTTTCTTCTCGAGATCCATGGCCTGATTCGCGATCCATTTGAACCCGGTCAGAACCTCTTCGTAACGAACGCCAAGCTTCTCGGCCATCACACCCAGCATGGGCGAGGACACGATGCTCGTGATCACGAGACGGTCACGAGGCGGATTGGGGCTTTCCGTCAGAAGATAATTGGCAAGCAGGATTCCGATCTGGTTTCCGCTCAGAAGCCGATAGGAACCGCCCGGTTCCGGAACCGCCGCTGCAAGCCGGTCAGCATCAGGATCGTTTGCAAGTATGAGATTCGCGCCGATTTTTTCAGCAAGCGCGAGCGATAGATCCATCGCTCCTTCCTCTTCCGGATTCGGGAAACGCACGGTCGGGAACTCTCCGTCCGGGCGCTCCTGTTCCGGAACACAATGAACGTCATGAAAACCATACCGGGCAAAAGCGTCTCGAGCGGTCAGATAACCCACGCCATGAAGAGGCGTATAAACAATCTCGAAACCTTCCCGTCCTTCACTGCGAACGCTGTGCGCCGCCATCAATGAAAGATATTTTTCCGTCAGCTCGGCCGAAATATCCTTAAGCAAGCCCCGAGAACGAGCTTCGGACAAACTGAGGCGATTCACCTCTTTCGCCATTCCCACGGAATCGATCGTACGCGCAATTTCCACGTCATGCGGCGGGACGATCTGCGCGCCATTTTCCCAGTAAACCTTATAGCCATTGTACTCGGGAGGATTATGGCTCGCGGTGACCATCACGCCGGCTGCCGCTCGAAGTTCGGTCGTCGCAAAGGCGGTTTGAGGCGTTGAGGCATAGTCAGGGAAAAGCCATACGCGAATCCCGAATGCGCAAAGGACCGCGGCGGTATCCTCCGCGAATTCACGACCCATTCGCCTGCCGTCGTAACCCACTACCACTCCTCGCTCCGCGACGCGTGATCCCACCTTGAGCAGATACTCGGCAAGTCCCGCCGTGGTTCGAATGATCACGGCTCGGTTCATTCGGTTAGGGCCGGCGCCGATGATTCCCCGCAAGCCAGCGGTGCCGAACTCAAGCGGACCCGCCATTCTATCCGTGAGTTCAGCGCTGTCTCCCGAATTCAGCACAGCCTGCAATTCACCTCGTGAGTGCTCATCCACATCACCCGAAATCCACGTTTCAACACGCTGCTTCAAATTGGCATCAATCATATCGGATTTTTAACACGGGCTCGGAATGGGTCCAATGGTTTTGCTTGTTTGTCGTGCATTCAGTCGCTTTTCAGGCTATTTCGCTAGCATGGGTTTCTTTCGCACTACGTCACTTTCGCTACTCCTCTGCTCCACTGGCCTGATCACTTCAGTGAGCGCATCGGAAATCGTTCACCCCAGCTGCAGTCTTGTCATGGATCTGAAGCTGGTACGCAAAGCCGCTGAATATCGGATCAATTTCGAGGGCGAAATGACCGCGCTCGGGTACCACATCAGAAAAAGCACCTTGTACCCTTCAGATCAGGCTCGCTCCGACGAACTTTACCTCGTCTCGCTCCCTTTCGCGATCATACGCGACCCCAATAGCAACCGCGTCGGCTGCAAGTGCGGATTTGAAATCATGGAACGCTACGAAGAACTCGAGAAGTCCGGCCCGGTAATGAAAGATCGCGACATCTCGGGAGTCGTTTCGTCCTATTCCGAGTTTTCCTGCACCTTCGCGTTAGAGGAACTGATTGGAATGATTCCGCCCTGCCGCGTGTCGAAATAGCCCGTGGCTCGGCATTCGCATTCCTGGTCGGACTGCGAGGCAGAGCCCTATGAAAGTTTCACGCAACACGGTGATCGAGGAAATCGGCGTCATGGACGGCCGCACGGAGCTTTGCGGCATGTTTGCGGTGCCCGACAATGCTAAAGGGATCGTTCTTTTCGCGCACGGAAGCGGCAGCAGCAGAAACAGTCCACGAAACCGCAGAGTCGCCTCTGAGCTGAACCAGGCAGGTTTCGCAACACTCCTATTCGATCTGCTCGATGAGGAAGAAGCGACGGATCGCGAAAAAGTCTTCGACATTCCGCTGCTGGCCCATCGTCTTCAAATCGCGGCTCATTGGATCAAGCACCAACCTCGTGCTGAAAATTTTCCGCTCGGCTTTTTTGGCGCGAGCACCGGTGCCGGAGCCGCACTATGGGCTGCGGCAGAAATGGGTCAGGAAGTTTCAGCCGTGGTCTCGCGGGGAGGTCGACCTGACCTGGCCGGACCCAAGCTCGATCAGGTCACAGCCCCGACCCTTCTCATCGTCGGAAGCGAGGACGAACCCGTGATCACGATGAATCGCGATGCGCTTGTACATTTGAGAAAGGGCAAACTGATTCTGGTCCCTGGCGCGACCCACCTTTTTGAAGAGCCCGGCACCATCGAGATGGTTTCCGCTCATGCGATCACGTGGTTTGACCGTTATCTCAAGAGCAAAGCGATCCGAGGCGAAAAAGCTAAAAAAGCCGCCTGATCGTTAAAACGTGAAAACGAGGCGTCCCATGATCTCGTTATATCGCTGAGTCCGGGAGACCGGACCCATCTCGCTCCGATGCCTGATGCGCTCCGCGGAATAGGTAAGCTTCGCGTTCTTCACGAAGAACGGATGAGAGAACTTCACCTTGACAGAGCCGATGCTGTCGTAGTGATCGAAATCCTTCGTGACCTCTTCCTGGTACCGTTCATACCCTTCTACCGAGTCGTAAGCCCGGTACTTTCCTTCGACGCCGAGCTCCCAATTTCCACGAGAGAGAGTGGCGGAACCGGCGGTCGTCACACCCACACCGTAGTAGTAGCCATTGCCACCATTGGCGCCGCGGGCAAGAATGTTTTTCATTCCTTCGACCGAGTTCTCCTTCGAATAGTCATCGAAGGCGAGCGATCGCACCATTGCGAAATCTCCGTACACGTCCATAGTCATCCGAAGTTTTGTACCTTTTTTGTAGGCCACGACATCAACCGTGGCGCCGAGAACGTTGACCACGGCCTGCCAGTCACCTTTTTCACCTTCCTGAGTGGGCAGGCTCCTCATGCCGAATGCGGAAGCAGGGCCGATCAGAAAGCTGTAGCCGTCCAGCTGATCATCTCCATCCTTGCGAATGTCCTGTTTATAATAGCCCGCAAAAACGGATTTCATCAGAAACTCGAATTCCTGAAGTCCGCTCTTTTGAGAAACCAGATTCACCATGAATTGTGTCATCACGGTGTCCTTCAGAAACTCTCTTCCCTTGCCCTCTTTACCATAGCCAGGCGCCTTGATGATGGTCATGTCCCAGCCCAGGGTTCCGCCTGTCCCGGCGCTGGTGTCTTTTGATTCCAGATGAGCAACGCCGGCCCAGACATCAAACTGATGCATGACATCGGCGTTAAAACCGTACTTGTCGAGGTTTTTGGCGCGCGGAAGTTTTTGGCCGTCTATCCAGTAATCAAATTTCTGCAGGCTTCCGAAAATGCCGGTCAGGATCCGGTTCGGCAAGGAGTTGCCTCCTCTATGGAAGAAATCCCCGAACTGAAACAGCGCTTCACCGATCGCGGCGCCTCCCACAGGCGTGATGATCTGGTCGTTGATACTGACCTTCTCGTGGAACTCGGAGAGGTACTCCCAAAGAGTGGAGCTGACCAAAGCCATAAGGAAGCTCTCGAACGATGAAAAACCCCCGGTCCGGGCCGCATGATAGTAGAGCGCTCCGGCAAACGCATGCCCCACGTTCATACCCGGATCATTGCTGTCAAAGCGGATGTTCTGTCCATTCCTGAGCTTCTTTT
>Ga0154382_179_pt2 | contig 53913 bp, 48 predicted proteins | sample RifGroB1_FD_105626 | JGI IMG/M metagenome (GOLD analysis project Ga0154382, IMG submission 105626) | Bdellovibrionales bacterium GWB1_55_8 | reverse complement strand
TCTCGCGAGCAAGGTCCGAGAGCGATCGCCCCACAACTCCGGGTCGGGTGACCAGAATCGTTCGACTCAGAAGTTTTCCCTGGGCGGCCGGATCGCCCTCGGAAAGCGCGAGTTCCTTCGAACCCCAAAGTTTGCGTGCGAGCATGATCGCAAGAATTGTCCCCAGAACGCCAAACGGATAAGCGATGGAATACGCAACGACCGGGTTGGAAATGGGCTCCGCCCCAGTTGTTTCAGACAACCTTTTGATCTGATCCAGAACGGCCGCCAAGGCAGGCGTATTATTGAGCCCCCCCGTGAACAAACCCGCGGAAGTGGCACTGTCGAAAGAAAACAGCACTCTGGACAGGAGAATCGTGACTGCGGCGGTCGCACCCAGCATCGCGATCACAAAGGCCGTTTCGGTGATTCCTTTTTTACGGAAGGACGAAAAGAACACGGGGCCGCTACTCAGTCCGATCGTATAAACAAAAAGCGTCAGACCAAAAGTGGTGAAGAGTTCAGGAATAACGAGGCTTGGATCCATCGCGCCAAACACGAGACCCACGAAAAGCACGGCCGACACACCCAGAGTCGCGCCGCCCCAACGGACACGTCCAAGCGGGAATCCGATCGCTGCCACCAGAAACACGAGCAGGAGCGGGTTTGCGGCCAACAGGGGAACCAGGAACACCCCGTTCTCTTATCAAAAAAAACGGGTGAGCGATACACGCCCACCCGTCCATGCTTTCAGATCCGGATGCCTTCCGCGTCCGAGATCAGTAATGCGTAACGCAGGGGCCGAGAGGCTCCACCGTGGTCAAACGGCTCGACACTCCACGGTCACCATCGAACACGCCGAGGATCTCCCGATCCGCCGACTTCGCGTCGCGGAACTTGATCTGGAGAAGCTCACGGCTGTCTTCATAAGTTCTTCGCACCTGTTGGGTGCCGGGACAGAAGTTACTATAGCCACCACCCGGTGGATAGTAAGGGTAACCGCCGCGATCGTAGCAACGGCCATCGTAATACCGATAGCACCCGACATAGCACCAGCCGGGAGCATAACAGCTCTGAAGACCCACTTCCTCGCGAACACCGATCGGTTCAAAAGCGGTGTTTCCTTCGAGATCCACCTGCTGGTCAATCTTCTCGGCTTTCAGGTAAAAACGGTTTTGTTGACCGGTAGCGAGCTTGCGGGGAATCTTGAACTCAGCAGCTTTGCCGGAAGCGGCGATTTCCAGGCGAGGCTTGAACAAGTTGCCTTTGAACTGAAGGACCGCGGGTCCATTGTTCAGCTCAACCGTATCGCCATTGGAATCTGAGAGAACGATCGATTGATCGCCTTTCAGGGTGATATTTCCAGACACCGACGATCCACAACCGGTCGCGATCAAAGCGACGCTCAGCGCGGACGCCATCAAAAGTTTCTTGAACATGGGTCAAACTCCCTTGGGTTTTTCAGACAAAAATACGAGCGAGGCTCATATATCCCCGTGATACCCATGGGTCAAGCCGAAGCTGGTTGTTTGAAGCCCGGAAGCGGAACTAACCCGTATACTAATTTACTAAGAAATATTAACGAGTTGCGGCGAAAACCTAAACTAGAGCATCATACTCCCTGAGACGTTTGAACGAGTTTAGGTTCCGCCGCTTTATCTCGCGATTATGTCAGATGACTCAGCCAGCTCCCGTCACGTTTGGAGCCTTGATAGCGATGTCGATGGGTTCACGGCTCACCCCCACCTCCCCATCAGCGTTCCGGGCATAGATGTTGGCCTGATAGGTCGTAGTCTGGTTATTGATGGCCAGGCGCTGCACGGTTTCCGTAGGGATCTCGGCCCGCCACGACGTACCTGACACATGCTCCATCGGTAACTCCACAGGAGCATTCAAGAACCGAATGGTCACGTTGGTGACGTCAGAACGAATATCCTGCACCTGCGCCACGACTGCGGCCGGTGCATTCAGCTGATTCTGCTGATTCAATTCCACGGTCTCCGGCTGGACCTGAACGTCCACCACCGTAGGACCGCTTGCGGCAAGCTCTTCGCCGCTGCCGCTCTTCTCACCACGAATCGTGGAGCATCCCGTTACCGTGACTATCAGTGTAAACGCGCCAACAGCGCTCGACAAAAGTGCCATCCGTCTCATGATCAATCCTCCTTGGATCAAAGGCCATCTGACTGCATCTCGTATTCCAGACTCCTGCGGCGTGACCTGCACTGGGCCAAACCGGTATGCTCCTGCCACGCATGACCAGCAGAACCTCGAGTGAGCTTTCGCCCGTCCTGAAAAGTCTTGTGAGCCGATCGGTCGCTTTGCTCGGCAAGGTCATTCAACAGGAAGCGGGAGCGACCGCATTCAGAAAAATTGAAAATATCCGATGTCGCATGGCTGGGCTGCGCGGAACATCCGGAGAACAACAGCATCGCGAACTCAAAAGACTCTATTCGCAGCTCAAACGCGCGTCCGCGCGGGAACAAATGCAAACAGCCCATGCCTTCACGCTGATGCTCGAACTGATGAACGCATGCGAAAATGCCTATCGCACCCATCGACTGCGACAGCATCCTGAATCCGCCCCCCAGGAACCCGGCTCAGCGCAAATCATCTATGTACTCACGGCACATCCAAGCGAGGCACGCGCGCCGGAAAACATTTTCCTTTTCCGCGCCCTTCAACAGGTACTCGTTGAAATCCTGAACGGCCGCTTCGGGACTCACGAGGAAAAACTGCATTATCTGCTCACAGAGGCTTGGCGAACGCCGGCTTCGCCGGGCCGCAGGCCGTCGGTGGAGGATGAAGCCGAGCACATCTTTTCCATTCTCCTTCAACCCGGAAACATTGAGACCCTGGTGCGAGCATCCCAGGAGATCGCATCCATTCACATCCGCACATGGGTGGGCGGCGACAAAGACGGCCATCCCTATGTCGACCGAAAAACTTTGAAACGCAGTCTCCAATGCTCAAGAACCTACCTGCTCAACATCATTCAAAATAATCTGAACGACTCCGAAAACCTGAACCTTGCCCGATTATTCAATTCTCTTCAGATCGTCAAACGCGGCGACGGTGCAAGAGTCGAGAAAGTGAAGCGAACGATTGAGTCCATGACGTCAAGACAGCGCCATCGGAACGGGGCAGCACACCCTGCGCTCGTCTACTTGAAACAGATTCTTGAACTTTTTCCCGGACTGGTTGTTCCTCTCGAACTGCGCGAAAGCGCCGACTTGATCCACTCCGCCCGGCGGAATCCCCGCGGATCCGTGATCGCGGGAATGCTCTCCGAACTGCGAGAACTCTCAGCAGGAGGAAATCCGCTCTGCTACGCCAGAGGGCTGATCATCAGCATGGCGTCCTCTCCCGCTGACGTGCATGCGGCGCTGGATCTCGTGCGCGAGGTTCTCCGGACGGAAACATTCCCGGTCATCCCTCTTTTCGAACAGGAGAAAGCGCTTGAACAGGCGCCTCGGATCGTTCGCGAACTGCTTCATAACAGAACAATCCTTGCACAGGTGAAAACCGCCTGGGGCGGTTTCGTTGAAATCATGCTGGGATATTCAGACTCCGCCAAGGAAGTCGGCGGATTGAGAAGCAGGTTTCTCATCGCCAGAGCGGTGCGGAAACTGGACCAGGAAATACGGCGACACGCCTGCAAACCGGTCTTCTTCCATGGTTCAGGCGGCAGCGTTGACCGCGGTGGCGGCTCCATCGACGAGCAGACGGCCTGGTGGCCCGAGAGCGCCCTTACCCGCTTTAAAGCGACAATCCAGGGAGAGATGGTGGATCGGACTTTCGCGGGTCATGAAATCACAAGAAGCCAGTTTGCGCGGATCGCAAAAAGGGCGGCCGAAACATCCCTGAAAAACAGCTCTACACTCGACGCAGCGGAACAACGCATTGTATTGCAGTTCGCAAAAAATGCCTCAAACACCTATCGCAAGCAGGTCCACAGCCCTGATTTCGCGGAAATCACGCGACATGCGACACTCTACGCTTATCTGAGCGCACTTCGTATCGGCTCTCGTCCCGCAAAACGGAAGAAGACACCGAAAAGCGCGGTGGAAGCGTTAAGAGCCATTCCCTGGGTGCTTTGCTGGACTCAGAGCCGAACCTTGTTTCCTGCATGGTGGGGCATTGGCTCCGCCTGGAGGAAAACGCCGCCTGCAAACCGGAAACTGTTGAAAAAGGCTTTCGGGAAAGACGCGCTTTTCCGCTCCTATATCAAGCTCCTGGGGTTCACCCTGGCTAAAGTCGAACTTGGTGTCTGGAGAATCGCGCTTGAGCAGTCCGGATTGTCCGGCAAACTCGCCAAAACCACCCTGCTCGCATTTGAAAGCGAATACAGGCAGGCCTGCAGTTTTGTCCGGAGCATGTCGGGCGAACAGAACCTCCTCTGGTTCCGGCCCTGGCTCGGCGAAAGCATTCAGCTTCGTTCGCCGATGATCCATCCTTTGAATCTTCTGCAAATCAGCGCGACGAAAAACCGGAACGCAAACCTGTTGCGGACGACTGTCACCGGAATCTCGAGCGGCATGATGACGACGGGCTGACCCTCACCAGAAACTTGACGTCGGCGCATTTCGGGAGCCATGATCAGCGTATGCAGCTCATGTTCTTCTGTTACACGGATGGCGCCTGCAAAAAGAGTCCTGGCGCTCCGGGCGGGTGGGGCGTTTTCATTCGGACCCCCGAGGGCGTCCCGGTTGAGATGCACGGCTCAGCGATCAAGACCGATAGCGAGGCCATGGAGCTGACGGCAATCGTCGAAGCGCTGAAATGGCTTCCGAATCAAGTGGAAGCCACCGTTTTCTCGGATTCCAGAACCATCCTCGAAATATGCGAAAAACGGATCCCCGTACTGCGCAGGAACGGCTGGAAAAACGTCGAGCCACGTTATCTCACGCATCTCAGTGCAATTGACGAGCTTCAGACATCAAAGGAGCTGAAGATCACCTGGACCTGGCTTCGAAGCCATAACGGCAATGCCGGGAACGAGCGTGCGGATGCGCTCGCGTCTCAAGGTGCGCGGGAAGCGAAAGTTCTTCTGGAAACTTCGGCTCAACGCTGATTCCGAAGCCGCTCCAGGCCTTTCTTCAGAACCCCTTTTCGATCCGCATAAGCCTGATCGGCCAGGCGGATCAGATTCTCTTCATCGAGATCTGTCACGAAATCGATGGCTTTCAGCAGTATCTTATCGCGAGCCGAAGAACTCGAGTGATAGATCGAAACGATCTGAATCGCGTTGTTCACGCTCAAGTCAGAGGTCCTCTCCAATCCGGCCAGCGTGATCTCCAGATGTTTCTGGTAAGCCGCGTGCACCAGCTTGATCAACTCCGCTGTTTTGACACTTTTCAGCCGCGCCAGGCCTTCAGTCACGATCGTGTCACGGACAGTGGAGCTGCTGTGATAAACGTCCGCGATCAAGAACACGTCATTCGCCGTCATGCCTGGAATCCGGTCCAACGCGAAAAGTGCTATTTTCAGATGCTCCTGATAAGCCTCACGAATCAACAGGATCGTCTCGGCTGCCGAGAGCTGCACGATCTTTGGCAGGCCGGCCAGCAGCAGGCGATCTCGAACGGTTGAGCTCGAATGATAAATGCTCACGATGCTCGCAAGCTCCTTTGACGTCAGAACTTCCAGGCGTCCCATCAGGGTCTTCCCAAGGGTTTCATGAGACTGATAACTCGCCTGCATCAGCTGCACGATCTCGGAAACCGGAACGATCCCGATGAAATCGAGCGATGCTGTAAGGATCTGATCGCGGGCAGATGAACTCGTGTTGTAGAGACTCACCACTTCGAGGGCTTGCGCTGCTTTGATGGAGCCGAGTTTAGGCAACGCGGTTTTAAACAGCTCAACCCCCTTCTGGTAACTCTGCTGCACCATCGCCTTTACGCCACTGAACGTGACGGGCTTCAGATGCGGAAGAGCCGTGAGGATAATGGTATCGCGTGCCGAACTTGACGAATTATAAAGCTCCGCTATTTTTGCCACTTCCTCCCCAGTCAAACTCGTAGTTTTCGGAAAGAGCATCCCTGCGATTTCGGTCCCGCGCTGATAACTGGCACCAACCATCGCGTGAATGCCTGCGGGCGTGACCACTGCCAGGCTTGGAATTGCCCCGATAAGAATACTGTCACGAGCAGATGAACTCGAATTGAAGAGCTCGCAAACAGAAGCGACGTCCTCACCCTTGAGTGAACTCACCTTTTTGAAGCACGCGAGCGCTATTTCCACTCCCTTCTGATAGGAAGCCGAAACAATCGCCTTGGTCTCGTTCACGTTCAAAGCTTTTATCTTCGGCAAACCAGCAAGAAGGATCTGATCGCGGGCTGAAGAAGAGGAGTGAAACAGATCGGCGACCGATACCAGCTGCGCCGCGGTGATCGCAGTCACCTTCTTCAGCACATCCAGTGCGATCTCAACGGCCTTCTGATTGCTTTGGGAGACCAGAAATTTCGCCTGCTCAAAACTCAGCTCACTGAATTCAGGAAGAGCGCCAACGATCAGGACATCCGCTCCATCGGTTCCTTTCAATTTCAGCACCAGCGCCTTCAGACTTTCAAAATCCTTGCTAGTGTCCTGCTTGAAATAATCGAGCGCGAACTTTCCTGCACTGGCAAAGGCGCCTTTCAGAACCGCGCGATCCATCCAGAAAGTTTTTTGGTCAGCGCTGAACGGGCTGAACTTGCCATGCACTTCGTCGAACAGAGCATTGGTGCCATCGCCCGCGAAGAGACGTTCACTTAAAATCGTGGCGTTCTCGAGCGTGAAGTCGGACAATTTCTTGACCACCGTCGCGACGATCTGGTTGGTGAACTGACCGAACTCACGCGCAAGCGAATAGTTCCTCTCGACACGGTTGACCTCGGCCTGGAGATCCCGGCGCAACTGCGAATCGGAAGTTTTCTCCAATCTTTTATATAAAGCGGCGATCCGGGCTTTCATGCCTTCGGCGTCCGCAACCGTGAAATACGCCGCATCAAGAAGCAGGATCGTGTGCTCCAGATCCACTTTCTTCCCTTGCCTCGCGACTTCCAGGAGCTCCCGGTGATATTCATATGTTGCAGATGCAATAGCCCTGAGTTGAGCAAGCGTGGCTTGGATATCAGTCGCTTCAAGAACCGCGTTCAGGCTCCCGAAGACGCTTTTGATCGAGATGTAATGGGTAGCTGGATCCCGGTCGTAAACGGGCCGATCCGTTTTGACAACCTCAACGGCCGGTTGCGTGTCCGCGCCCACGAACGTGAGAAGAATCTTCACCTCGCCTCGTTCCGCCTTGAGTTTCAATTCAGAGAGCGCCGTTCCCGCGAAATCAGCAAAAGACTTCACGGGCGTTTCCGAACCCAGAGCCTCGACCGGGAGGATACTGATGCCGGCCAGCACGAAGGTTGGAATCTCAGAAGGATCCTTTTTCTTAAGAACAGGCTTGGCAAGCAACGGAACTTTGGCTGATCCGGTGAATGAAACATCCGTCGAAAGCTGATCGAGAACCGTGCCGCCCGCGCGTTCATACTTCAACCGAAGCACACCTTCACGGTCCTTCAGCTCGGTCGAGTCAGCCTTGTCTTTGGCCTGAAGCTTCACCTCGATCGTGGCAGTGCCCTCGACAGCGTTAAATGTCGTTGGCGGCTTTTTACAGCCGGTGGCACCTGCGAGGGAGATCAGCAGCAGGGCGGTGAGAGAACCACGAAAAAAACGAGGCGACATCGAACGCAGTGGGGAGTTCATCCGGAACCTTTCGAATGAGAGTGATTACAAAAGTTAGCCGGTTGCTAACACAGACTGACGCACCACGTCAAGACAGCTGCACATAAAACTGCGGCGATCCCCCAAGCTGGAAGATCGCCGCAAAACGAAGAAGGACCGTGAGTTGCTTACAAGCTATCAGAGTCTTCTAACCAAAGGCTCGGGAAGAACACGGATCCCATGGCCACCATCGAATGAAGGGTGTTACCGTACGTGCAAGGCCGCGATGCAGAGACGGCCTCATAAAGTATTTGCGCGCCACAATCTGGGTTACTTATCAGAATCGCTTTCAATAAAAGCTGCAGATCCGACGAAGCGAGTTCCACCGGACTGACTCTTTTTGCGGATTGGGGCTGGCACGTGATTTCAAACCCGCTCATGTCCAGGGCCTCTCCCGTATTGGTGCACTGAAACGCCACCATTCTCTCGGGACCCCATTGCGTCGCAAAGACCATCTTTCCGATGCTCGGCACTTTCCCGTCCGGGAGTTTTTTCACTCGAACCAAAAGCCCCCCATCTGAAAGGGTTTCAATGTGAATGATTTGCGGCATGGGAGCGCTGCAGGTTGCGCCCTCAGGCATCGTTGCCCAGGACTGCCGCATCTCGTAACCAGACTGCGAGCATGAGTCAGCTGATTCGGTGTGCTCCACAAACCTGGAAGACTTTCCTGCCAAGGCCTCGGGATCCCAGTTGCATCCATTCAGAGCAGCGAGAACTACGAAAACCAGAATACTTTTGTCGATATAATTGATTTTTTCCATGTCACACCTCGATCAGATCCGGAAAGCAAGCCCGGCTTCCGCCATAATAAATCCCATGTTCGCCCGGCCCGCTGCAGTGAGCCCCCAATCATTTCCAAAATTGAAATTGAGGCGAACCCCTGCCTGTGCTGAAGCGATATTGCCGGGTGCCTTACGAAGCGTCGTTGCACCGAGCAAAATCCCTGCTTCGAAAATATCCTCCACGCCAAACAGGGACAAATGAATGGGCATCAACTCAAGCTCCACGCCGGCGTAAGCACGAAGCTGATCCGCCGTTGTGGGATAAAAGTCCTCCGTATCTGAATAGGTGACTTGCTGCATCCCTCCGAAGAAATTCACAGCGGAACGGCGCGATAAATAGAGGGCAAGACTTGCGGCACCACCAAAGCGCATGTCCCCGAAGTCTTCGTAGCTCTCCGTTGTTCCCATCCCAGATATGTAGGTATGCGTTCCTTGTTCTGTAACCGCCGCTGCCCCCACCATCAAACGAAAGGGCCGGTACTCGCGGTTAAAAATGCCGCTCGGACTGTTGAGCGAGGCACTTGAGGCATTCGCCAATGAAGCACCCGCCGCATCCGGGGCTGCAGGCACCGGAGTTTCCTGATTGCCACCCAGGCTTTTAAGCGCGTTACTTGAGGCATTCGCCAGTGCTGCGGCCGCAGCGTCCGGAAACGCCAGGGGCGTGGGCTGAGCCGCCGGAGTTTCCTGCGGGGTTGGCGAGACATTTTTCCCGTCCTGGACGTTCAGTGCGGGACTCGCAGTACTGTTATCGCCCTGCTCGGTGTTGTTGAAATAAAAATTGTACGTGGCCGCCGAAGCACCCGTACTCAAAACCAGGGCCGTCAGCCCAGCCATCACAAAGGCCCAGATTCCGAATTCTCCGGTTGCGCCCCTCAAATACGATCTCATGATACATTCTCCTTTTTTTGATCTGCGATCATGGGATCCAAACAAAGCATCCTCAGTGCCACTCCTAAGTCATTGAAACAACTCGATCCACTTCGTTGCCCCTGCCCTCTCCTGACAGTTCTGTCAGCCTCACCTGCCGTCTTTGTCATGGCCAGGCTCATGTCGGGTCAGCCTTGGAGTCGGTTTTCGGGTCGGCTTCGGAGGCGAGAATTCGATAAAGAGTGCGTTCAGAAACTCCAAGCGATGCCGCGGCCAGCGATCGGCTTCCCCCATTTCGCTCCAGAGCGCGCCTGACAAAGTCTCTCGTAAATGCCGTTTGCGCATCCTCAAGGCTGCTCCAGTGCTCTGAATCACCCGCTGACTGAACTTCCCGGGAATCGAGCTCCAGATCCCTGAGGGTGATTTCCGCGCCTTCAGCCAAAAATCCGGCCCTTGTAATGACCTGTTGAAGCTCCCGTACGTTTCCTGACCAGGAGTTACGAGTCAGCGCCTCTCGCGCGTCTGGAGAGATCGGAAGCTCACAACCGGCTGCCTTCAAAAACAGGTCCGCAAGAGGAAGGATGTCTTCCCTTCTCTCCCGAAGCGGCGGAATTTTCAGTGTGGCTCCGTTCAGACGGAAATAGAGATCCTGCCGAAAGCGGCCTTCGCGAACGGCCCTTTCCAGTTCCTGATGAGTAGCGGAAAGCACGCGAATATCCACGGGGAGCGGAGCGCGCGCGCCGATCGGTTCGACCATTCTTTCCTGCAGAACTCTCAGGAGTTTGGCTTGAAGCTCAAGCGGGAGATCCCCGATTTCGTCGAGGAAAAGAGTTCCGCCACTCGCGATCTGAAATTTACCCGGCTGCGAGCGGATGGCCCCCGTGAACGCACCCTTTTCAAATCCAAAAAGCGTCGACTCCAGAAGAGGCGCCGGTATTGCCGCGCAATTGACTGCGACAAAAGGGCCCTTCGCGCGGTCGCTCTTGCGATGAAGTTCACGGGCAACAACCTCTTTACCCGTACCCGTTTCCCCGAGGATCAGTACCGTAAGCGGCGTGCGCGCGAGCTTCTCCAGCTTGCGCGCGACCTCCACCATCGGACTTTGCGAGTCCTGATAAAGCGCAACCTCTCCGTCTCCCGCGTTCACGAGCGACTTCAAACGCGCGTTCTCGCGGCGGGCATTTGAAAGCTCGGCCTGCGAAGCCAGCATCAACGCGGCCTGGCTTGCAAGAAGGCTGAGTTCTCCGAGCGACTCCCGGCGAATGGATTTCCCCGGAGACCTTGTGAAGAGGAATACGGCGCCGAACGTTCGCTCTCCGAGGCACAACGGGAAACACGCTGCCGAGAAGATCCGGGCCGCAATCACGCTTTCGGCGTCTCCCCAGGGATGTCCGATGATGTTTTCCACGTAAACCGGTTCGCGTCGCTCCAGCGCCTCTTTCAGGATCGTATTACTGAAGAGTTCCTTTCGATTGGGTCTAGGAACATCCCCGCTTTCCTGTCCGATCGCACGAGAGGCGGAAAGAGCCCACCCCGAACCCTCCGCATTTTCCACCAGAAGGTAGCCCACTTCAGCGCCCGCGAACTCCACCAATGCATCGAGGGTCTGGTGCAGTCCCGCCTGAAGCGCTCCCGTGCCTTGCAACGTGGCGGAGAGGTTCTGAAGAACTTCCAATGCACGGGACAGACTGACGCCCTCGACGTGTTGCGCTGCCGCGGCGATTTCGTTGTCGAGATAGACGGCGGACCCTCCGTCCCATTCGATCCGATCGCAGGATGAGAGCCGGCTTCTCCCAATCGTTGAGTTTCCGTTGATTCTCAAACGCCTGGAAGGCAGAACCTCGCAATAGCCGTCCTGGATCACGAGAGAAAAAAGAACGCCTGGCGAACTGGCCGACACCATCACATCGTGAGTGGCTTCGGTTCCAATGGTCATCATTTTTTTTCTAATCAGAAACTGACGCTCGCGCGTGCCTTGAGCCAGACTTCCGGAAAGAACCAGCTGCGCCATGAGTCACCTTACCCGAATGACCGTGGGCTCGCCCGCCCGGACAAGAACCTCGCGAACGATCGGCCGATTGCCGCTCTTTTCAAGGCGAATCCAATGTTTTCCCAGACTCTGATCCTTGAGTGACTTCTTCCGATTCACCTTTTTACCATTCCAGAAAACGCGAATGTCATCAGGAACATCGAAACGGACGGATCCCACCGCCGGGGCAGCTTTCGCCTTGGATGCCACAATACGTGGCGGATGAGAAACAGGTTTCAACGCGGATTGCGTACTCGGAATCGCGTCCACGCCCGGACCGGTGTCATGAACAAACCACCAGCCACCCAGAACAACCGCACAGGCGGAGATGACACCCAGAGCGACTCCCGGGATCAGGAATTTTTTATGACGGCGTTGCCGCTGGCGGGTTTCAAATTCACTCATCAGCCTTGGAAGCGCCCCGCTTTCCGGCGCCACAAGACTGAGATGCGCCAGGGTCTCCAGAAATGTATCCGACTGTTCCGAGCGAATCAGCGCCTCGCACCGGATACTCAGGGACTCCGCGCAAATTTTCATAGCGCCCATCAGGGTCTCGGTCGGACTGCTTACCCAATCAGCAAAGTTGAATGTTTCGCGAGCTAACCCGAGGCCGGACAAGTAATCCTGAAACTCGGCGCGCATTTCGGCCGCGGAGGCGGGACGTGACAACGGATCCGCCTGAAGAGCCCGATGCAGAGTACGCGCAAGAGCTGCGCTGATCTTCGGGTTTCTGCGTTGAACCGGCTCTGCATTTGCCTCGTTCACGGCCGCAAGCGTCGCCAACGGGGAGTGACGCGCAAACGGCCTGGTTCCGGTTATCAGGAAGTAGAGAATCGCAGCAGCGGAAAACAGGTCTGATCGCAGGCTCGTGACATCGCCTCTGGCCTGTTCGGGAGACATGAAGTCGGGTGACCCGAGAATCGTGCCCGAAAGCGTAAGCCGCGATACATCGGCCATTTTTGCCAATCCGAAATCACTCACCAAAACGCGGCCCGATTTGCTGATCAAAATATTGGCAGGCTTCAGATCGCGGTGAATCACGCCCTGCGCATGCGCATGCTCCAAAGCCGAAAGCACCTCAATCAGGATCAGAACGGCTACTTCAGGAAGAATGTATGGCAGGCGCTTCTGAAATTCCTCGAGCGAAGAACCATCGACGTATTCGAGTGCGACCGCAGGTTTGTCTGTTTCCCAACAAGGCTCAAGGACCCGGACGATGTTCGGATGATTCAGCACGGAAGCGGTCCTGAACTCCGCGAGAGCGCGTTTGCGAAGATCTTCGCGGTCCCATAGGCCTGGATGGAATATCTTGAGAGCGACCTTTTCAGAAGGCGCTTCTGCTCGATGAGCAAGAAACACCTGCGCGGTAGCCCCGCGCCCGAGTTCCCGCTCAAGAATAAACGACCCCACTCGCTCCATAGCGCAGCAACCTAGTCGATTGGGCTTGAATTCACAATCAAAATAACGCATAGAGTCATCCGTGGGCGCCCTTCAAATAATGGAGATGAATTGTGAAAACAAGAGGGCGCATTTCGGCTCCACTTGAGGCGTTGGTTCAGCTTTTCGATCCAAATAGCTGAAGCATGTCCTCTCCTGGAGTCCGTTTTCGCGAAACAAAGAATCTCGAAAGTTCAGCAAGTTGGATCAAAAAAATAACAAACTTCGGCGTGCTTGAGCGGCTCCTCGATCTTCGGCACACGTGTTGCTCAATGCGCCGCGGTTTTAAAAAATTAAGGGGAACTCGTCATGAAATCGTTTTTGAAAATTCTAGGTTTGGCAATGTGGATCGGTATCGCAGGAGCTGCCGGAAATGCGCTGCCCGCATTCGCTTCGCAATCTGAGACCTTCACCATCGACTCCAATAGCGAACACTCACTCTCGCTTTCCGGCGTTCAGGAGCATGACGTGTACCAGGAAGTCCTGGTCCCCAGAACCTGCTCTCGTCAGGTTTTCGGTCATTACGAAACGGTCTGCCATACGGTCTCGCACCGGGTTTGCCACAACGATCGCCGCGGCCATCGCATATGCCGCGAAAGCCCTCGCCGGGAATGCCACCAGGTGGCCCGGTACTATACGGAATTTTACGACTGCAGCTACACGACGACTGTCAAGGTCGGCACGGAAACCGATTACTATGTGAACGCGTCCATCAACGTGAAAGTGACGGCTCCTGAAGGCGCTGTCCCGCACGAAACCCTCCGCGCCAGCATCGATCGCCATTCAGGAACGGTTGATTTCAGTGCCGCAAGAACCTCCGGGGAATTCCTCGTGTTCGTGAAAGAAAGCGCGGAAACGCAGGTCAACGGAAAGCAGAAGAGCGTACAGGTGCAGGCCGAAGTCACCCTGGTTCCGACAGCTGGCATCCGCAAGGCGTTCCGCACGGGCATCAGCAGCGTCGATTTCAAATCGGGCGTGCTCAGCTTTGAAATGCCGACTCATGTGTTTTCGAAAGAAGTTCAGCTGAGTCTCACCGTCAAACGTCAGCGGACACTCTGGTTCTCGAAGAAACTCTTCTCGGGCCAGATCTCGGCCTCCGCTCTTGAGGTTGCGGAAGGAACTGAAACCTCGCGTTACACGCTGGATCTCGCGAAGCTTGGCATGAAAGAGGCTTTGAAGAACGAGAAGAATTACAAGCTTCAGATCAAACTTGAGCCTTCTCACTCAGCTCTCAGCGGATGCCTGAACCGACACGACCTGGGAGAAGAGGGTTCAACCGAGCTGAATCTCAAGAAACAGAAGATCTGATTCACAATCGGGCCCTGGAGATTCGGATTTCGGGACGATCGGGCGGAGTTCCCGCTATTGAATCTTGAAAACATGAATCACAGGGCCTGAAAAATACCCCGTTCCGGGATCGCCGTTTTTCTGCGACACATAAATGAGCTGGCGTTCAGGATCATAGCCCACGCCGCCCATGGTTTCGTTGCCGGTTCCGATGGGAAGAACAGGAAACCACACATCGTAAGGCAGAACGTCCCAGATATTTTTCTGACCCTTTTTCGCCGCGACGAGATCGTTCGCGTTGTAAGCCCAGATGATCATTGAATACGGATATCCGTGCGAGCCTTTCGCGGCACTCACCGGGTCGTAGCAATACATGACAGTTGGATATTCCGGCACTGGTTGTCGGTCCAAAGAGGGATCGCTGGTCCCTTGTCCGTAACACGGTCTTCCAAGCCCTTGCCGCCCGAAGAATAGGACGGTACTTGAACCCACGGGAAAAACCGCGCCATTGATCTGAGTCGACATGTTAAAACCCGCAGGAATCGCCGCGTCCGTGTGGCCGTAATTCCCCAGGGTGGGATGCTCGATCGGATAGCCCAGTACGGGAGTCGCCGCAACAGTACTCACGGAACTGCCCAGATCATCCGGGTTAAAAACAGTCGCGGCCGGTCCATGCGAGCTTCTTCCGATGATTGGGATCCCGGCTTGTCCGGTCATCGCGGGCCCGCCAAGCAGTGCCTGCCATTGAGGCGGGATCGTTGCCATATAACCAGCGACGAAACCCGGGTTCTGCATTCCAACGCGAATCATGCCCTGGAAATCACCGACTGCGGACAGATTCAAGCCGGATACGAAATGAGAGAGCGCCGCATTGTGTGCGGCGTCGTAGTATGCGTACACGTTTCCGATCAATCTTCCATTGAACACCAGAAGACCACCGACATGCAGTGATGAGCTGTAGGGTGTTCCCCCTGCATTGATATTTTTCAGATTCCCTTCCGTGATGTCAGAGAAATTCTGAAGAACAGTGGCCGTGTTGAGTTCGCTCAATTGCCCACTGCTCTTGATCGCGGGGATCGATACCTCGGCCACCAGATTATGGTAAGGGTGCCCCACCATGTAGAGCGAGTTGTTCCCGGGGTGATAGGTGATTGCTGTTCCGGAATAGCTGAAACCGGAATATTGAGGACTTCCAAAATCCCCTCCCGGAATACGGAAAGCGCCTTGATAAACGAGATTACTCTGAAGCAGGAGCGGTTCACTCGGAGAACCGCTTTGGGGCGGCGGAGGAGCGATGGTGATTCCAGCACTCTTTCTGGCGGAGACATTACCTGCGGCGTCCTTGGCGAAAGCATGAAGAGTTTTTGTCCCAAAGGAAGAGAAGTGATGGTTCGTGGGCGCGATAGGGCTCCAACGGGAGTCGTTCTGCGCCGGAGAGGACTCGCTCTCGGTTAAAAGGAATTCCGTTACCGCGAGATTGTCGGTCGCCGTGATGCTGATTTCCGAAACCAGGAGAGAACTTTGGAATGCCGGAACCAGGAACGCAGTCACGACTGGAGGATTTGCGTCCACGATCGAGGTGGTCGACGAAAGCTCCGAAATGCCATTTGTCATACTGAGCGTGACCTCCCGGCAGCTCACCAGCCCCGTCGAGAGCCCTATAATAGATGTTGCAGCCAACACCTGCGCCACATACTTCCGCATCTTGTTCCCCTTTGGACAATACCCCAAGTATACGCCGCGAGCCGCAGGCGCGCCCCTGGGTCTGCGAAGACGCACTGATGATGAAGATTTGCAGAAATTCTCAGTTTTGACGCGGCTTTCTCCGATAAGCAGAATGGGATTCAGCCTGCCCGGAGGAGCATGAAAGACGGAAAGCGAAAACTCGCCGCAATCGTTTTCACCGATATCGTGCGGTATAGCGCCTTGAGCCACCTGAACGAAAAGCTCGCGCTGGAACTCCTGCAGGAGCACCGGGACATTACGCGACCGATCGTCGCAAAGCACTTCGGAACCGAGATAAAAACGATCGGCGACGCGTTTCTGCTCGTTTTTGAAACAGCGTTCGACGCCGTTCAGTTCGCCATAGAACTTCAGAAAACGACTACTGAGCGGAATCGTGATCAACCTAAGAACCGGCGGATGCAGATTCGCGTCGGAGTTCACCTCGGCGATGTGGTCGTGTCAGGAGGCGATGTCTACGGAGATGGGGTAAACATCGCGGCCAGACTTCAATACGTCGCGCGCCCTGGCGGAATCTGTATGAGCGGCTCCGTTTTCTATCAAGTGGATCACAAACTCGACATACCCGTCGAACATCGCGGCGCCAGGCAATTGAAGAACATCAAAAATCCCGTGGCGGTCTATGAGATCCGTTTTGAAAACAGTGCCATACCCGCTACGCCCCGGGTCTGGTTCAATCGTCGAGCTTTCAACCGCCGCATTCTCAAGAAGGCCGGCATCGCCGTTGCCACTGCAGCCCTGATCCTCGGAGTTCTTTGGCAGTTCCAGCTGGCCCGCGAACGCTACTCTCCTGACATAAAGAGCAGAATAGCCGTACTCCCTTTTGAAAACATCAGCCACGAGGGCGAGGACGACGCCTACCTTTCCAACGGACTGACAGAAGAGTTGATTTCCAGTCTTTCGCGCTCCGGGGATCTACGGGTCCTGGCTCGCACTGCCGTGATGCAGTACAAATCCAGTGATCGAACTGCGGGGCAGATCGGCAAGGATTTGCAGGTCGGATATCTGATCCAGGGGAGCGTAAGAACGCTGGGCCAACGAGTCCGCATCAGCGTCCAATTCATCGATGTTGCATCTCAGGAAAGCCGCTGGTCTCAGGTTTACGAAGGCGAGCTCAACGACATCTTCGGTCTTCAAAAGACAATCGCTGGCGAGGTTTCCCGACAGTTTCGCGGCCGTTCGCCTGCAAGCACGATTGGAAACCGACCTGATCCGGATCCGACGCCCAATAGTGAGGCCTACCTGATTTATCTGAAGGCTCGCTATTTCATCGAGAAAAGGACGGAGGAAGGCCTTAAGCAAGGCATGGAACTCCTCAAGAAAGCCGTAGCTATCGACCCGCATTTCAGCAGCGCCTATGCCGCAATGGCCAGCGCTGCCAGCCTGCGGTCTTTTTATGGTGGGGCCTCTCCGCAGACAACATGGAACGAAGTGTTTCTCTATGCCGACCGCGCCCTGGAACTCAATCCGGGCTCGACGGATGCGCTGCTGTCGCTCGCCGAGGGAAAACTCTACTTCACTCACGATTGGTCCGGAGCCGAGGACCGCTATCGCCGAGCCATTGCTTCCAACCCTGACGACCCGACCGCTCACCAGTGGTACGCGGAATTTCTTGCATACATGAAACGCCCCTCAGAGGCGGACATGGAAATTCAGACCGCTCTTCGCCTGGCACCTCTCTCGTTGATCGTAAAATCCGCAGCGGCAAACGTGGCTTATTTTTCCGGGAACTACGAGGCCGCAGTTCGCCATTGCCAGTCTGCTATCGAGATGAATCCGGCGTTCATGCTCCCGCATTATTGGGCCGGCCGAGCATATATACAGCTGGGAAAATCAGCCGACGCCATTCAATCGCTTCAAAGAGCAGCTGACCTCTCAGGCGGGGAATCCATGATGTTATCCGCTTTGGCGCAAGCCTATGCTTTATCCGGGGAGACGGCGCAGGCCAGGCAGATTCTATCGGACCTTCTGAAACGATCGAAAAAGCGCTATGTCTCCGCTTACGATATCGCGACCCTCCACGCGGCGCTTGGCGACACTGACCAGGCGCTTACCTTTCTCGAAAATGGCATTGAGGAACGCGCGAGCCACATGGTGTTGGTCGCAAATGATCCGGTATTCAATAAAATACGAAATCACCAGCGTTTTCGAGCGGTCCTTGGCGCTCTTCGTCTGCCATCGGCTTCAACCGATGGCCATGAGCCAGTACGTCCATAGCGGCAGGATCTGCCAGGCTACTTATTAATTGACTAAACAGTTCAATACGCTAAACCACTCTCGCTTGCCCTCATTCGAGGGAGCAAAGAAAGGTTTGCGATGTTCAGGCTTTCACTCCTCTCCTCCTCGGCAGCCCTAGTGCTACCAGCAGCATTCACCGCGCTCTGCGCCTTTGCCGCTCCGGTGGACACGATTTCCAGACGAGTCGAAGTCTCTGAAAACACGGCCTGCGAAACCACGGAGTCCTGCTCTCTTCTTGGCGCCTCCTTGACCGTCGAGAATTACCGCGTCAATTTTTCTGATGGCGCCTCCTTTGGAACCAAGGCGCATGTGGCGTATGAGACCTCATCTCTCGAAACACTCGAGGATTATGTCGTCGTTCAATTCATTCGAGGGTGCCAGTTCGAATCGAGCCGCAAAAATGGCCAGGTGAAAACCGAACACAGCATCGAGCGTGAACTCTTCGGTCAGATCGTGCCCCTGGTGCACCCGGAGTGGATCGTGGACTCGACGGATCGCGATCCCGTTTACAACAGCGCTTCCGAGAGAGGCGTGCCCAGACATCACTACTATCGCTGGAATCTTGTGCCCGGCTCTTTTGAGAAAAAGACAATGCGTTATTACGGCCAGGCGAAGCCGATTAACCCGAGGCTCTATGTCCAGGACCTTCCGGGAACGGCATTCGCCACGGGCACAGCAAACAACGAAAGCGCCAAAAACATCTCGCTGGAATTCCGCAGCTGCATCTACAAGGCTAAAGATGTTCCGGAAATTTCAGTACCGGAAAATCTCCTCCCCGAGGCGAAGCCCGTGGTTTGCTTCGATTGGCGGAGCTCATTCATTTACGACTTTGAACGCAGACTTTTCACGAGCCAAAATGGGATTTCTGAAAGCTGCAGGTAACTAGCTCAGGCCGACATCCAGCAGCATCATCAGGGCAAACCCGATGATCGTCCCCATCGTGGCAAGATCCGTGTGATGGCCCCGCTGGGATTCCGGAATCACCTCTTCCACGACAACGAAAATCATGGCTCCCGCGGCAAAGGCCAGGGCGTAAGGAAGAATCGGTTGCACCAGAAGCACGAGTCCGGCGCCAAGAACTCCGGCAATAATCTCGACCACTCCCGTGAGCTGCCCATACCAGAAAGCCTTGAAACGCGTGAACCCCTCACGCCGCAACGGAGCAGCGACAGCAAGCCCCTCAGGAAAATTCTGAATGCCGATACCGAGCGCCAAAGCCAGCGCAGCCGGAAGGTTTGACGGATCCGCGGCCAGTGCTCCAAATGCCACGCCGACAGCAAGGCCTTCAGGAACATTGTGAAGAGTGATTGCAAGCACCAGGAGCGTGCTTCGCCGCCAGCCGGTTTTGCGCCCTTCCGCTTCGTCCATGGAAAACCCGAGATGAAGGTGCGGCAGAACACGGTCGATCAGACGAAGGCAGATGGCTCCCGCAAGAAAGCCGGTAAACGCGGGAAACCAGACGGGGACGGTCATTCCCTTGGACATTTCGATCGCGGGCGAAAGCAGGGACCAGAAACTCGCCGCAATCATCACGCCCGCCGCAAACCCGAGCATCCAGTCCAGGACCTTCAAATTCACCTTCTCCCCAGTGAGAAAGATCGTCGAAGCGCCGAGTGCTGTCATACCCCAGGTGAACAGGGTCCCCAAGAACGCAAGGGAAACGGGATGCAGCTCCATTAACTGCTGCAAGAGCCGGTCAATCATACTGCTGTCTTAGCATCAGCGGCTGCAGTTCAACGCGCCTGTCGAGCAGCTGTATTCACTCTCGCTGCCTAGACAAACGCGCAGAGCGGAATCAGACGCGGAATTCCTATCCGTTCCGATGCCACGGTAGGAACCCAACACCGTCCGGAGTTCGCATTCAACGTAGTCACCCGGAATAGGCTCGGGACGAGGAGCCGGAGGCGGAGGAACTGGTTGTGGATCGGGCTGGGGCCTCGGGGCTTCGCCACCAGGGGGACGACGCATGATTTCCTGTCGAACCAGATCACGCGCCTGGCGGCAGTAGCTTTCTTTCACGCTCCCCGAAGTCGCGCGCGAATAGCAGGCATCGTAAACCTTCTGCAGATCCAGAAGTTCGCCGGTTGAATAATAACCGAGAGAGCTGTTCAATCGCTCAAGGGCGTAACGGTAGGTCAGCGTTCCTGCGTTCTTCGCAAAGGCCTCCTCCAGAGAACCACTCGAGGCACGGCCATAAAGGGTCCAGAGTTCATCGGCGAGGCCTTCAAGTTCCGCATACGACTCGCGCGAATACTTGATCCAGTGTTCAAAGCGCCTATTGGTCTCTGAATACCCGGTCCGAGCCAGCTGTAGATAGGCGCTTTCGGCCTTCGAGCCCGAAGAGGCTGAAGCGTAGAAAGATGCATAGGTCCGAGCCAGCGACCACATGTCACGCCACTCGGTAATACAGGTGAAGTTCGAATTCCCGCGAAGTGCGAAGGCATCCCACGCCAGACGCGCCGCCGTGAGATAGACGCTCTCGGTGTAGCTTCCGCTCGAAGCCCCGCCGTATTTACGGTTCATCAGCTGAGCGAAGGCATGAAGTTCGTCCTGCGTATGCTCGCCGGCCAAGGCGGAAGCGGTTGCAAGCGCATTCAGCGCCGCAGCGCCCGCCGTCCGGCGTTCACGGTCCGCATATTTTTCATCAAAAGAGCCGGAGGGAGCCTGCGCAAATCGCTGATTCCATTCGAGCATCAGGGCTTCGTTCCGCGAAAAACCATCAATCGCGTAGCCCTGCGCTGGCTGGCAATCCGGAAGACCGGCCTGCGCTGAAAAAGAAACGAGCGTTCCTAACAACAAAACTGCGCTGAATTTCATGGATCAACCCTCTTCCTTGATTCGATGGAAATCGTAATAGGACGCCGTTTCCGGACATCCGATCTGCCAATCACTATTCTTCACGTCAAGCAGGACCGTTCCGTTCCTGCACTGGAAAACTTCAAGTCGACTGGCCTTCTTTGACTCAGGATTATCCAGCAAGGCGTAAATCACCTCGGCTTCCAGCCAGACCATACCCGCCGCTTCCTTGCGCGTTTCGACGCGCGGGAACACCCAGAACAGCTCGACCTTCTTGGGGTCCTTGGAGTTATTGTTGATCTGAATACCGCTTTTGCCGCCAAGAAGGCGTTCAAAGGAAAGCGCCTTCACCTTGCCCTTCAGTTTTCGCCCGCTTGGCTCCAGAAGTTCCGCCTGATTCGAAAGAAGTGAAAGTTTGGCGCCTGAAACAGGATCCAGGTAACTACCAACGTAGGACTCAGGGATCTGAACACATGCCGAGGCAAACGCGAGGACCAGGACTGAAAGAGTTAGTTTTGCAAAAGATTGGATTCTCATAATTCCTCCGAATCAGAACTCAAATTTCCGAATGATCACGGTTCGACCGGCTTCCCGGAGCTCCAGGAAGACCGCGCCACCCGAATTGCTGCTTTTCACCACTACAGGAGCGACAAAGCGCGACTGCTGACCATACACCAATGGCCTCAGGAACTGCGGATTAGGCCCCGTAATCGCAAATACGTCTTCCGCCGATTTGGACTCGATTCTGATCGAAAGTTCAAGGGTCTTGGTGATTGCTCGCGAAGCGACGTTTGTCACCAGATACCCGAGGCGAACGATTCCCGCGCTTTTCAGCTCGGTTAGATTCGTAATCGGCTCGATCGTGTAATCGTTTCTGACAGGCAGCGAACCGGTCTGATCCAGGATTCCCACGCGTCTTCCGGAACCCACGGTGGCTTCCACCGCGTACGCCAGATTCACCCGTCCTTCGGTACGTGCGATCATGGGGAATTCGACCATGCGCTCCTCTCCGGGACGAAATGATGGCAAAGCAACGTCGGAGTTCTTCACCTCAACTTGCCGGGATTTTGTGCGGAACGACACGCGCATGCCGTCTTCGCTCGGGAGCTGTGAGCGATTTTTCACCTTCACCCGAAGTGCGGCTTCAAGGCCTTCTTTCAGCACCGGCGTTTCGACGATTTGAATTTCCATTGAATACTGCCCGCGCGGCTGCAGCGAAACTTCACCAATCACACGCCCCTTGTAGAACGCGGTCAAACGGAGCGCGGCCGTACGGCCCAGGGCGGACTCGTTCAGATAAAATTGAAACCCGCGTTTCACCTTCACGATACTCTTTCGCTGAAGATCTCTGGAAAGCGTCGTTTCCCCGCTAGGCAACGTCAGCAGCGTCGGACTGAGTGATTCCACCTGGATCTTGATATCCTCACCTTTCAGCTCGTGGTCCGCGAAGTTCCTCAGAACCAGACTCACCGCAAGTGCCTCGCCCGGCTCATAGACTCCATCCGCGACGGATTCGACAACGGAACCTTCAATCAAGCGTACCGGACGCAGGACGAAATCTTCATGTTCCTCTTTTCGTCCTCGCTCCTTCTCCGACTGAGCGTGCCCGGGATAAGTTTCAGCAAAGCGCCGGTCATGAGCATCGATGAACGCAGCCTGATAGATTTCACCGACACGTTTGGCAAATGCTTCAGAACGGGCCTGCTCGAAATAACGCTCGTAGGCGGTGTTGTAAGTCTGCTGATAGGCCGTATTGGACGCCTCCTGGAACCGGCTCTGATAGGCGGCGCGAGCGGATTTGTCACGTTCGGCTCGGTACGACTTGGCGTACCCCTTGGGTTTCCCGTCATTCCAGCCAGTTTGGTAAAAACTGCGGTAATCGGCCTGGCGCGCGGCCTCGCAGCCGGCTTCCTCGCCTGTACGACGGGCCTGATCAAACACGGGCTGGAAGATCGCCTCGTAACTCGAACGGAATTCCGCGTTGTAAGCCAACGCGTAGGCCTCCGAATAAGCGAGATTCTCCTGCTGTGACGGATACTGCCGACGAGGATTGAAGAACCGGTTATCAGGAGCCGGTGCACTGACTCCGGAAACTCTGACGAAGGATCGTGATGAAACGCCCTGCTTTTGTGTCGATGAGAGAAGATTTTCAAGCAGGTCCGTGTGTTCGATCGCTTCTGCAAATCTCTCATCCCTGTACTGACGTCGACCAAAAGGATAATCCTCGGCTTCGGCTTTTTTCAGAGCGTCACGATCGCCGGCTACCACGCCATCGCGGGCGGCGCGTTCCGCCGTGTCGGAACCATTTGCCTCCTGAATGCCTGCGGCTGAACCCTTTGGCGGTGCTTCGCGTTTTGCATCAGTGTCCGCCCGGCGCATGCCGTCAGCACGACCTTCTTCAAATCCTTTGCGATCGCCCTCCGCGGTACCTTCGGCACGCCCCAGTTCCACCCCCTCGGCTTCACCGCGAAGAAAACCATCCGCGAAACCATTATCGCGGGCGCGCTTCTGCTCCTGGCGCTCGCAACGGGCAAAGGCGTCCTTGTAGCCAGCATCGCGACCTGCAGCCATACCTTCTGCGTTTCCGCGAGCATCAGCTTCGCGAGCTCCATCAGCAGCCCCGTCAGCCTGGCCTTCAGTGCGTGCGGTCTCGATTTCAGAAGGAAGATCGTTTCCAAATGCCGTTGGGAGCGTGAGGCTGCTGGTAAACGTGGCGAGCAATAGATAGGCAACAGATTTCCTGTACATACGTGTAAGCCCTTCTTCCGCTTAGAGCGCGGGGAATAATTTCGGTGCTATCTAGCACATAAAAAATGGGGCTTCCAACATTACTGGTTTTTAATGCTCTGCGTTATAGCTATTTCAACGAGTGCCTCCGCCTGAGCGAAGGACTTCTCGTGATCAATTCTTTTTAGGCAGCCTCTTTTTTCGGGCTCTCGGCGTGAACAGGCTTGGGCTCCTCCACCGCTTCCCGATCAATGGCCTGATCGAGATCTGGCCTGATCGCGCGCGAGAGCGGCTCCACCACGACCGCGCGTGCGGTTCTTTCGGCCTTCTGGATGGCCTCGATGACTCGTATGTCCGCGAGGCCCTCATATCCGGAAGGCTCAGGCTCCACATCATTCAGGATGCAATTGGAGAAGTAGATCAATTCAGGAGCGAACTGATCACGCTGCGCAAATTTTGTCTGACTGGTTTCCTCGTTGACGATCACCTTCTGGATCATATCCCCAGTATATTGGTAGGCGTTCTCCAGCAAAATCTCGCCTTTCGTTCCGGACACGGAGTACTTCGCGACATGAGCTGTGCCAAAACTGCAGGTGAACGAAGCGATGCGCTCCTCTGGAAAACGCATAATCGCGCTGACCGTCTCTTCAACCTCGCCAACGCGCTTTGCACTGCCAATCGCGACGACTTCGACAGGCTCGCTCCGAAACAGGTATCTCACCGCATTGATGCAATAGATCCCGATATCGTAAAGCGGCCCTCCACCTGTTTTTTTCCGTGTCCGGATATTTCCCTCTTTTGCCGGAAAAGCGAATACAGAATCAAAGAACCGGGGATCGCCGATCACACCCGATTCGATCAGCTCGACACACGAGAGGTTCGCCTCCTCGAAATGCAGCCGATAAGCGATCATCAGCTTGATCCGCGCGTCGTTCGCGGCATGAATCATGTCCCAGCATTCCTGCTCGTTCAGGGCCATGGGCTTTTCGCATAGCACGTGGCAACCCGCCTTGGCCGCGCGAATGGTGTACTCGCGATGAAGGTGGTTCGGAAGTGCGATATAGACCGCGTCAATGCGCTCACGGCGAAGAACCGTTTCGAAATCATCGTAGGATGCACGAGTCTGCACTCCATACTGATTTCCAAGCACCTTGAGCTTTTCGCGGTCCCGCGAAAATAAAGCCGCCAGCTCCGCGTTTTCCGCGTGTTCAAACGCAGGTAGCACAGCCGCTTGAGCTATATGGCCGAGACCAATCACACCATAACGAATTCGTCGCTGCGGATTATTCATACATAGCAGCGGTGCAAAAATCGCGACAGCCGCATCAAGCAGCCCCCACTAGCCCGCTTTCTTCAGCTGCCCTGCGCGTCGTGAAGAAGCGCGACTGAGCTGAAGAAGCTTCAGAAACGGGCTTTCCTCCAGCGAAACGCGGTCCCACCCGCCCAGATTCGCGGCGGCATCATATGTGCTCTGAAAGAAATCGAGCAAGGTGGCCGCTGGATCGGCTGATGCGCGAACCAGATCATAAGGCAAAAGAAACTCGCGCAAAGTCTCGTGGTAAATGGCGCCGTTCGGACGGATGCGCGCTGACTCAAACCCGGCGGGAATAGGGTAAGCGTAGCTATAGAAAGCAGGATACGGGACGAGGTCATTTCCTGGCCAGAACCCACAGCTGCTCACCTCATGCGAGTACGCCTCGCGCGTCACAAGATCTGGAAGGTTCAACACTCCTCCGGGATGCTGAGGAGCTCGTCTGCCGGAAAAACGAGTGATCGCAAGATCCATGCTGCCCCAGAAGAAATGAATCGGACTCACCTTCCCCACGTACCGGGAACGAAACTCCTGCATCACCTGATGCGTCCTGAGCATCGCCTGCCAAAACCGCGATGAAAACTCCGGATCGTAAGAGCAATGAATCACGTCCTCCGAGAATCGCTCGCGATCCGGAAGCTCATTGGGCCTGGGATCAATGTGTGCTTGAATGCCCATTCCGTCAAACGCACGAAACACTTTCCTGTAAAAGGATGCGACGCTTTCCGGCATCAACTGAAGCTTCACTTCAGCGCCTCGATCGTCCTGAATCACGAGCAGATGATCCACAAAATCGAAATCCACCGCGAATGCACGGGGCCCGTCATGGATCAAGGCTGAGGTAAGGCCTCGTGGAGTGAGGAAAAACGTCGAATGCCAGGAGTGGTTCAGCCACGGCGACTTCGACAGCTTCACTTTGCCGATGATCTGCATCCAGCGATGCAGGGTTTGGCAGGAGTCCCGCCACTGCTCGTATTTCAGCTCAGGCCACACGCCTGAAAAAGAAGCAAATTAGGCTCCAGTCTCAAACGGGCGGCGATCAGTACTGCCCTGGTTTGCGCCTTGCAGCTTCTTCGTTTGATTCATTAAGGAGAAACCCATGGGAGTCACGAAGCCAACCGCATCTGCCAAACGGCTGGCAAGCACACCTGTTCGACGGCCAAGAGATCGATGGAACGCCTCCGACCCAGGATCAAGAGCCGAAATTCGCCAGGGAGCGGGCACAACCTACGCTGAAGACTTGAACCCATCTCGCCTTCAACTCAGAAAGCATGATCACTCCGATTCAATGGGACCCGGATTATCGATCCCTGGAACCAGAGGACGCCGGGCAGGGTTTAGGCGGAAATACCGGCTTAAGTGAGAAATTATTGACCGCGGGTAGGCGTGATTTGCTTGCTGCACAAACCGGCACCTGCTCGGTCCATCCGCCAAAACAGCGCCTGCTGTTAGCAGCTTAACCCATGCAAGTCAAAAACTCAGACCCGATTTGGAGTCTTACGAACGGCGGCGGTTGCTCCGTCCGTCAGCTACTGGACGCGAAACCAGTCGACATTGAGACAAAGCAGTTCCTCGGAATGTGTCTTCCTGACGGATTTCCCGACGTCATCTATGAGCTGCACGGCCATTGCCCTTATTTTCAAGGCGTCCTCGCGCGATACGGTCATCGGCGAGGAGTAGTGAAGCCGAATACCGTCCTCTGGCTGGTTCACGTCTTCAATGGCCCTTGCCCGCCAGTTCTGGTGATGAACCTTGACCCAGGGGGAACCTCCCTCAAGATGTGTCCGGCTAGGTCCCACCGAAAATCGTCCCCGTGACTTCTGGATGCAGAGCCCTGACTTCACCAGAAAAGATAGAATTTCGCGGACAAGTGAAATCGGAATGGAAAGCCGCTCTCCGATCGCGTCAGGCGTGTCGAATCCGGGTATCGCCGTCATCTGCCGAACCGCAGAGTAGTGCCAGTCGGAGTAAAAGATCGCCTTCTGCTCCTCGGACAGGACCTGGTCGGGCGTGAGGCGGTGAAGAAGATCCTTCGATTGTTTCTGAAGTTCGCGTTGCCGCTTTTCATGGATGCGCCTGAGCTTCAGGCTGCCTGCACGCTCGATCTGCACGAGCAGGACGAAATATTCGGCTTCCAGCTCCGTAAACCCGAGAAACTCCGCCACCACAACACCCTGCTCAGGACTGAAGGCCTTCGCGGCACTGAGAACCTGACTAATGAAAGTGGCGTTGACACCCATCGATTCCGCAAGCCGGCTCAGCTGGCCGTACCCCTTTCTCGGACGTCCGCTCAGGCTGTCGCGAATGACCTTCCGATAATCGGAATACGAAAAGATATTCATATATGAAGCTTAAGACATATTTACCTGCAGGTAAATAATCTCCTTATCTATTTACTAAAGACATATGGCGCGACGCACTAAGGTCGGTTAATCCTGCCGCCTGACAAGGAGATGAAAATGAAAAAGCCGATCGTGTTGTTTCTGGCCGCTTTTTTCGCTGTTTCAAGCGCGCTTCCGGCCCAGGCATCCTCAGGGTGTTCGAGCGTGTATCGCGAAGAGGTGGTTGCGAACCGGTCCACGTACTTCCAGGACCTGAAGGAGCTCTACAGCTACCATAACTACCGGCGCTACACGGACACCATGGCCGGAGCCGTGCTTTCCTATCCCATCATGGTTGTCGCAGCCACGATCATGGGTGTCGTTGTTATGCCAGGAATGGAGGCCTACAAGGCTTCGCACCGCAGCTACGCAAGGAAAATGGCTGAATTCACCGCCTCTACTGAGACCAAGACCGCACTGAAAATGGAACGAAAACTCTTCAAGTCGGTGAGCAGAAAGATCGAGATCGATCGGAAGACATTTCACGAAATCGTCTCGGATCTGAAGACCGGATCTTTTTTCTGCCCTTACACCGACAGGATCACCCTCAGTGAAGAAGGCCGGCGGTATCTGGAACGCCATGGGGTAAAGGATGTCTACGAACTCTACGCCATCGTGGATGACGAAAGAGTGTTCCGGGAATTCTGGGAAACGGTTTCGCATTTTGAATTCACACGGGCACCGAGTCCCATCAAGAAGAAAGAAGTCGTTAAAAACCTCGTCAATGAACTGAAAAGGAAGGGCTACTGAAATGAAAAAGATACTGATCAGCGTTGGAATTTTTCTCATCACCCTGAACACTCACGCCGCATCACCGTCCCGCATGTCCTGTGATGTGGAAGTGAAGACAGTCATCGAGAACAGCTACCCCACGGAGAACAATCCTGGGACGAAGACGATGATGAGCAGGCAATATCTGATGTACGTGGCCTCGGACCGCGGAACGCCGCCGTTTTCGTCCCGACTGAGCCGGGAAGAAATCGCGGGAATGAAAGTCATCGATCACGAAGCCTTCACCGCCGATGGAAGACGCGTCCATTCGACCATCCCCTTCCTCGATCTCAGCAGGGAAAACGACTCCGCACTTGCTTTTGCATCGTTCGGGTCAAATGAACTTCCAAAGGGAAACTACGTGCTGATCGCGACGAAACCGGTGGGACAAAGCGTCTTCATCAGCGCTGTCGTATACGCCGGAACAAAACCCCTCATGAGCGTTGAAAGCTTCCTGGAGGATGACGGAACCTCTTTCGTTTTCGCCAGCTCTCCTGAAGCAGCACGGCTGCAGGCTGAGGAACCCAACATCAGTTTCAGTGAGCTCATCCAACGCCTGCCACTGAATCAGCCTTTCCACATGTACATGACCTGTCATCGCGAATAAGAAAGCACTGTGAAAACAAGAAGATGAATCTCAGAATTCGACTTGTTTCCGAGCAATTAATAGTGTACTAATACGATCTGGTATTTTTGCCATGATAAAGCCCTCCCAGGAAATACTTCAGATTGCAGTCGGCTTAGCCCTCCTCCTCTGCGGATGGACCCCCTCCTTCGCCGCCGGAGGAGGAGGTGGCACGGCCGATGGCGGAGGTGATTTCGCCTACTATCATTCCGGCGTCAGGCTTCATCAGCAAAGGGCGGCGCAGGGACTGATTTTCGATACCAGGGAAACCCCGCAGGCATTCTTCGATGAAGTCTTCACCTCCTATCAGGTGAGCCGCGAAAGACTGGCTTCGATCCTGGGTCATATTGAGGAGCGACTGAGTGAGCGTCGTTTCCGGAAGAACCCCCGCGGAGAATTGGAACCGCTTCTTCTCGACTTCGGACTCAACGAGAATGGCGAGGAAGCGATCTTCATCCTTTCTGGCTTCTACGACTGGGGAGTCCGTCAGCTTGAGCAATCAAACCGCGGATTTGAAAAGCTTCAGGCCGAAGAAAATCTCGAGAAGGCAATGCGAATCAAGCTCTTCAAGGAAGCGCTTCATCACTTCGGAATCATCAATGACGACCTGGCTCAGAACTACGCGCGTTATTCGGATCAACTGGGCCTTCGCGCCGCACGCCAGATCCGAGACTGTCATTCCCTGGAGCAGCGCTATGCTGGCTTTGACTGCATGAAGAGCTGGGATCCGGAATACTGGAATTCAACCAAGCTCATCGAAAACTGGGAAAGCGGAAAACTCGCACCCGAGGCGGTGATCCTGGGTTCGGCGAACGGAATCATGCTTGAGTTCGATCTCTCAAGAAAGAAGGAGATCGAAGTTCGCGAACCGAAATTCAAGATCCACGGCACCGGCAAGTGTGTCGAAAGGACCTACGAACGTTCGGATTGCACCATAAAAAAAGAGATGAAAGACGGGAAGCGCTTGACCCTGAGCAGAGCTTTCCGGATCTCGCTCAAATACGAGAAGGAAAACGATTTCGAGATTCCCCTCCAGTCGCGCGCCCCTGTTCAGGTCACCTACTCGATCGGCGGCGACCGCGATGATGATTCGGACGTTTTCAAGGAATCCAAAGTCATCCTGAGAAGGAAATCAAAATGAAAAAGCTTCTTCTTGTTTTACTCGCGATCACCCTCAGCGGTACCCAAGCCTTTGCCGGCCAATGTGCCGAAAGCTATTTGCAGAGCGGGATGGAGATCCAACAGAACAGGGGTTTTGGATTCCTTATCAAGGGCATTTACGATTACGACGAGACGATGAAATTTTTTGACCAGGATCACTTCAAGGCGATCACCACGCTTGCAGTGCTTGGCGTCGCCTTTCCCTTCCTGGTGATTGTCGATGGAACTCAATCCGCCTTTGATGCCCATGAGGCAAGATATCTGCTGAAAGTCGGCGAGGCGCTTTCAGCTACGGGCTCAAAAAGGGCCAGGAAAGGTCTCAGGGCGATGTATCGCCTCGTGAAGTCGGAAATCGAAATCACTCCGCAGGAGTTCGAAAAGGCGATCGCATCCCTGGGGACGCGAAACACGCTCTGCAAGAATGACCTGCAGATTCAACTCACCGAAAAAGGTCGCGAGCGTGTGGGAGACGCGGGCTTTTTCGCCTACCTGAACAGGATTCACGGAACTCCCGAATGGGATGAGTTCTGGAACGATCCCCAGAACTTCCAGACGATCTGGGGACCTGCGCCGCTGGTAAAGAAAGAGCTGAAACGAGCCCTTCTGCACGCGCTCGTCGCGGAAGGCTACCCGAGGCGGTAGTTCGAGCGAACGCCCCAAAGACCTTTATTGCGACCCTGTTTTGTCTTTTCCAGCTTACGTCTGGCCATTTACAATCTGACTCATGAGAATCTCTCTTCAAATTGCGACGGCCTGTCTGGCCAGTCTGGCCCTGTTCCTCCCAGGGCAGGCCGAGGCACGCTTCAGCCTGGATGCAGGCGGAAGCTCCAGCTATCTTTCGACGCGAGGAGGTGGAAAGATCCGGGCTCCCGGGGCGACGGCCGAGCTTACCTTTCCGGCCTCTTTTATGCGCTCGGACTGAACGACGCACATAGCGCTTCCCTGATCGTCGCTGCAGGGATCGGTTTTCACCTGGGGTACGAGATTCGTCGGATTCTGATGATCTGCATGATCACCATTCGACAGGAAACTGAAAGCGGGCGTTTATTGACGCTCTCTCTCCGCATGCTGATCTTTCGGGAAACGTTGCGCGAGAGCAGTGAGCCTTGGCCGGGATCTCTCCAAGAAATTGTAAGCGTGGATATCAGCAATCATTCCTGTAAAGAAAACCCCGGGAGCTGAATGACGTCATGGATGTCACCCCTGCCAGCGATTTCAAGTAATCTTGCTTTAGCTAAAGCCGCCGGAGCAGGCGCCATACCCCTTCATGTTGCCTGGAATGCGGTGGAAAGCGCTGGGACCGGTACTTGTACGCCAGGAGCGTACACCGATCCATACTCAAATATGTTTGCCGCTTTTAATGGAATATTTCCGGCGCAAAATCTCAAGCTCAGTCTGACCGTAAATCCAATGACCACAAATGTATGGACTCTGCCGGGCGATTTTTCGAGTGCGGATTTTGCCGCTGATTCGTCACTTGTTGCCACACAGAATACGATCGACATTATCGCCTGCCGCTTCAACAAGATGTTGGATTTTATTTTTACTAGGATCCCTGATATCGAAATCGTCGCTCTTCAAATTGGAAATGAGCTTGACCACACGGCGCAAAGCACGAGCTCACACTTTTGGGCAAATTACTGGCGCTTTTATGCAAATGTCGCCACGCATGCGCGGGCGATTCAAGGTGGACTGGAGCAACTGAACAACACCATAAGCGACATCATCGCGCTCACCTATTATCCGATGAATGGCGATTTTACGGTCAAAGATCCGACGATCAGTTCGGCTGACATCGCCTCGCTCGTTTCGGTTTACACCGATGTTTCCAAACCCATTCACCTTCAGGAAGTGGGGTATCACACAGGCTCGGCGTACAGCAGCAGTTCTCAATCCAAACAAGGTCACTTCATCCAGGATTTTTTCCAGACCTGGGATCACTACGATACACGAATCGCTTTTGTTTCATTTTTGCGCCTCAACGATCTCTCTCATTCGGGTGCACAAATTCTTGGAAACTCCTACTACGCCCCCGGAACTGCCCCCCCTACTTTGTGGAATACCTGGAAACTCTGGGCCTAAGAGCGTATGACGGCACCGACAAAACCGGCTACCTCCAACTTAAGCTCGAGACCGCAGCTCGCGGGTGGTAACTCCATTTCTTGGATGAATCGGAAACCGGGGTCCCGTCGAGCGTCAGTGTAAATGTAAGTGGTGATTAAGAAATTTTGGTGGCTCCTCCGAGAATCGAACTCGGACACCCGTGAGGATACACGATTTTGAGTCGTGCGCGTCTACCAATTCCGCCAAGGAGCCAATCAGGTAGGACCTAAAGGACTAACCTAAATGAGTATTTCTGTCTAGAGGCGCGTGCGAAGGGCGCCAGTCCCATTGCAAAAGCTCAAAACCTCCGCTCCGGGAAAGCCGGTATTTCGCCCCGAGCGGAAGCGAGTACTTGGCCGGCCCATGCCCCACCGGCAAGCCGTAAGCGACAGGAATTCCGACCCGATCGCCCAGCTCACCGAAAAGCTTCGGGATCATTTTTTTCTCGTTCAATTTCTTTCGCGCTGGCTCAAGCTCAGAGGGCTTCGGGGACGCAATCACGCGCGCGCGGTTCTTTCCTTTTGGAACCTCCGCAAGCACGTTCGAGACCTTGTCTGTGCAGTTCAGGAAATTCCCAAGAATGATTCCCTTTGCTCCGGACAGCATCCCTGACTGGCCCACCTGCTCCGCCATCCGGTCGAGACGATAAAGAGACTCGTCGACATCTTCGAAAAAGACGAACTTCCCCTGCACTACCGGCTCAAAAGGCGTTCCGATCATCGAAGCCCAGACCGACAGGTTCCCACCAACGAGTTCACCTTCAATGTTCTGAGACGGGGCTTTCGTGGCGAATCGGAGTTTCTTCGCGCCCCAGGGATTTTTCGGCGATTCTCCGCTGAAGAACTGCCGCATGGCTTTCCATTCTCCCGGGGAAAGCGCACGAAAACTCCTCAGACCCGCCATTGGTGAGTGCAATGCGGACCAACCCCAGCGGGAGCGAACATACTCCAGTAAAGCGGTCGAATCCGAATAGCCCGCGAGAAGCTTTCTCGGGGGCAGCCCGTTTTTCGCGACCAGCCGCTCGAGATATGGCAGAATTCTCGCTGCACCATACCCCCCCCGCGCGCACCAGACGATGTCAATGGATGGATCCTGTGCATACTCGAAAAAGGCCTGGGCTCGTTCTTCATCAGTGCCTGCAAAGTAGCGATAAGCACGCCGGCATTGTGGATGGACTTTAAAAAACCAGTTTTCCTCACGAAGCTTCTCAAGACCGAGTTCAAACTCCGCTTGAGGTACCTGAAATGAGGGCGCTACGATTCCGACTCGAAGGGATGAAAGCAAAGCCATAGTCCTTGGAGAATAACGATCGTCCCGTCTTAAATCAAAGGGAACCGGCGCTCATTTCATCGCGCGAAGCAGCTCCTGCAACCCAGTTTGTCCTCGAGCCGATACCCAGAAGATGTTATCGGGACCAAACCCCAGCTCCTTCAGCAGAGCCAGCGATTCGCGTTTACGGATGGCACGCTCGCTTTGGGTTTTCAGGACATCAGCCTTGGTGAACACCGCGGTCATCGGAATACCGTTTTCCGCCAGAAAACGCATGGCATCGAGATCGAGCTCGGTCGGGCCGTGTCGCGCATCGAGCAGCACAAAGGCGCGGTCCAGACCTTCGTCCGCCCTTAGGTAGGCGCCTATAAAAGTGGCCCAGCGCTCGCGCTCCTCATGTCCGGCGCGCGCATAGCCGTAGCCGGGCAGGTCGGCGATGATCTTGCCCGCGTCTTTCCAAAAATAAAAATGGATCGCCCGGGTTTTTCCCGGCTCCTTGCTGACTTGAGCCAGGCGCGTTCCCAGGAGAGCATTGATCAGGGAACTCTTTCCAACGTTCGAACGCCCTACCATGGCGATGCGTGGCTCGCGCCGGCCCTTCAGAAAGATGCCCTTCAGGGTATCTGGAATCTGGGTTTCACTGCCTATCGTGAGCACGAATTCGCCGGCCAAAAGAAAACTCCCTTTCTGAGGTCTTTCTAAGGTCTTCCTGAGATCCGGGGTCACCCAGCACGGCTCGCCTCTGAACCGTTAGCGGTTCGGGATTGAACCACCCGGTTCAAACCACATCCAAAACCCCTGGCAAGACAAGGACAAAAAGACCTGTGATCCGGGAGTTGGATATCACGAAGAACCGAATTTCAGTCCTGAAATCGCACACTCAGCCATGTCTTTCCGAAAACCGGGGGCGTTCAGAGGCACAGAATCGCGAGCTGGAACACTGATTGCTCAAGCGGCTGCCATCAAAAGGAGAATCGAACCATGTGGCAAATCAGAATTCAGGACCCTTCAGGCGAAGTCCGTACATTTCCTTTGAAGGGCGCGGTCAAAATAGGTCGAGGCGAGGATTCCTGCATCCGGCTCAGGGATGCTACCGCACCGATCGAAGCCGCGGTCCTCTCACCCACATTCAACAACATCCCTGGGGGGAGCCCTTATTGGCTGCGCGTGAACGAAAGCGCCCCTCCGTGCCGACTCGGAGATCTGGCAGTGCGCGAAAGCCAGGTGCCTGCGGGGCTCCCGTTCCAGCTGGCTGAAAGCGTGCTCACGATCCAGCAAACAGGCGCTGCCGACGCCCTCCCTCAAATGCCAACCGGAGTGAGGCCTTGGCTGACAAAATCGGCGGAAGGCCGGCGTATTCTCTGGATGACGAAAAAGGCGGCCGCCACTCCGCTGTCCATCTATCTCGCAGGCGAAACCGGCACCGGCAAGGAGGTGCTCGCGCATCTGATTCACGCCTGGAGCGATCGGGCGAGCGGTCCGTTCGTTCCGCTTCATTGCGGGGCCTTGGCCCTGTCGCTCGCTGAAAGCGAGCTCTTCGGGCATGTGAAAGGGGCTTTCACGGGCGCCATGAATCAGCGTCCCGGAGCACTCATGCAGGCCCATAACGGGACGCTCTTTCTGGATGAAATCGGCGACCTGCCTGCCGACATTCAGGTCAAACTTCTGCGATTCCTGGAAGACGGGGAAATTCGGCCCGTCGGCGCTGATCGCCCGTCACGTGCGGATGTACGCCTCATCTGCGCCACTCACCACCCGCTACTTAAACTCGTAGAAGAAGGCAAATTCAGACGCGATCTCTATTACCGGATCGCCTCCGTGACAATTGATATTCCATCACTCAGATCACGTCCTGACGATGTTGAAATGCTGGCCAGGCAGTTCGCGGCTGATCTGGACCGGAGCTTCTCCCCCAAAGCGCTGCTGCGCCTCAAAGCCCACTCCTGGCCTGGAAATGTACGCGAACTTCGGCATGCAATCGAAAGAGCCAGCGGACTTGCAGGACCCTTCACGCCGGTATTGAGCGAAGAGGCCTTTGAATTTCTGCTGACACCTGACAATATTTCCGTCAACCCTCAACTCGAACTCGGTGCTGGGGTATTGAGCCTCAAGGAAATGGAGCGTCTTCTCCTCCTGAAATCCCTGCGCTTGGCCAATGGGAACCGTGCGACAGCCGCAAAGATTCTGGGCGTCGCTCGCAGCACGCTTTTCGAGATGCTGAAACGGCACCGGATCGAGGGACCCCGCAGTGCCGCGAAAAAGGCTCCCACCGGGGAAATCTGGTTAACCCAGTCTTCGGGTGTGGAAGCTGCCTAGCTTCTATTTGACGATGACGTCCAGGAAGAACAACTCAATGACCTGGCCTTCGGGAAGCCATGCATTGACTCGGTCGAGAAGCTTCTTTTTCAGGAGCTTCTTTCCATCTCGAGTCATCAGCTCATCTCGCTCCAAGGGAAGGAGTACGTTCGTGATCTGATCACGGACCCTCGGCATGTTATCTTCAATGAAATAACGTGTCTCTTTGCTATCGCATTCAATGACGATTTCGATTTCAGCGGACTGGAAATCACCCTCGGACCCTACCGCAGGTCGCACTTCCACGTTGAAACGACCCAGAGGAAGCGTACTGAACCTGTGCCGGGCGGTCTCGGCCTGCTTGTGAATGAACTCTCCGATATTCTTGGAAGCATCTTCAAAAGCTGCGCTTCCCGAAGAGAGCGCCTTCAAATCCTGAAAACGGAGATAGCGCTGATAAGCCATGCCCAAGGCAAGAGCAAGAACTCCAAGACTCAGGAAAAAGACGAGAGCCATCTTGCGGCTCGGGGCATCCGGTCCCCGAAACGCCACCCACATGTCCCCGAAAACGGTGAACGGATGTGAAAGGCGGCCCAAAAAGGAAGTCGAATGAAGTGCAGCGCGAAGGCGAGCTACTCGCGAGGAGTTCGATTCTGCCATCTCCTTAGTGTAGCTATACCGAATAGAACACTCAAGTTTGCTCCGCCAAATCTCGAGTATTCGACCTTCCTTGTCGGAATCGCGTCGATCTCAGGCGGCTTGCTGGTTCCACCGCGACGCGAACCGTGCTAGTTTCGTCGCCTCATGGAACCATTCCTCGAATTTGAAAAACCGATCATCAACCTTGAAAAGAAACTGAAGGACCTGAAGGAAATCGCGGGTCAGGAGGGCGTCGACTTTTCGAAGGAAATCACCATCCTCGAAAAGAAGGTCTTGCAGCTCATCGACGATACTTTCGCGCAGCTCAGTCCCTGGCAACGCGTACAGCTTTGCCGCCATCCCAACCGACCCTACACACGAGACTACGTGGACATGCTTTTCCCGGACTTCCTGGAACTCCACGGAGACCGCACCTTCGGTGACGACAGGGCGTTGCTCGCAGGCGTGGCAACCTGGCCGCCGGCCGTTCCAAGCACTGAACCAAGCCCGGCCAAACCTTTGGACAGCAAAAGAACGCCTGTTCTGATCCTCGGTCATCAGAAAGGCCGGACCACGAAACAGAAAATGGAGAGAAACTTCGGAATGGCGCGCCCGGAGGGATATCGCAAAGCCATTCGTTTGATGAGGATGGCCGATCGCGCGCAGATGCCGATCCTTGCCTTCATTGATACTCCCGGGGCTTACCCTGGCATCGAAGCCGAGGAGCGGGGCCAGGCTCAGGCGATCGCTGAAAGCATTCAGACCATGTTCGAGCTGTCAGTGCCGGTTGTCGCCGTCGTGATTGGCGAGGGCGGGTCGGGCGGCGCGCTTGCCATCGGTGTAGCCGATGTGGTTCTGATGCAGGAGTACAGTACCTATTCCGTGATTTCCCCGGAAAGCTGCGCATCCATCCTCTGGAGCAACTCAGGTTTGGCGGAAAACGCCGCCAATCGGCTTAAAATGAGCCCCCCTGAACTCCAGAAACTGGGTGTGATCGATGGGATCATCACGGAACCGAAAGGCGGCGCGCATCGCGACTGGCTGGCCGCTTGCCTGTTGCTCCGCGAGGGTCTCATCAAGTACACTGAGCCCTTGATCAAAGCGGGACGGAAATCCTCGAAAACCAGGGCATCTGAACGAATTCAGAAGTTCCGCGGCATGGGCCACCAGGCGCTCGCTCATGCGAAATTGGAATGAGCATAAAGCCTGAGAACTGTACTGTTGAGAACGTACTCTAATGAGTAAATTAGTTGTGATCTCGGCCCCTTCAGGGGGAGGTAAAACCACTCTGTGCGAACGATTATTGCGCGATTTCGCGGGCAAACTCGTGCTCTCGATCTCGACCACCACCCGAGCGCCTCGCGGGCGGGAACAAAATGGAGTCGAATACCACTTCGTTTCAAAAGCGGAGTTTGAAAAAGGGATCCAGGACCACCGGTTCGCCGAGTGGGCGCTCGTTCACGGCAATTATTACGGCACATCCAGGACCGTGATCGAAAAATGTTTCGAACAGGGCAAATCCGTTCTCCTCGACATTGACGTGCAGGGTGCCGAAAGCCTGAGGAAAGCTTACCCTCGTGAATGCTTCCGGATCTTCATCGCGCCGCCGAGTCTTGCGCACCTGGAATCCCGACTCAGGCACCGAGGTACTGATTCCGAGGAAACCATTCAAAAACGCCTTAAAAACGCGCGAGACGAGATGGAACACGCTCCCCGATTCGATCGGATCGTGGTGAATGACCAGCTCGATCATGCCTATGCTGAACTCAAGGAAGTGGTCAGTCACCTGCTGACGGAGAAAAATGGCTAAACCCAAGAGCGCCTCGCTCGAGACTATTTCCAACACGGTTTCGAGCTACTACCCGGACGCGAAACTCGAACTGCTCACGAAAGCCTATAAATTTGCCGAAGAGGCCCATCGGGGGCAGCTTCGTTCAAGCGGCGAACCTTACATGATTCATCCGGCTGAAGTCGCGCAGACTCTCGCGGACCTGAAGCTGGACATGGCGAGCATCGCTGTCGGACTCCTGCACGACACGGTTGAGGACACTCACGCCACCCTGGAGCAGATTCAGAAGGAATTCGGTAACGACATCGCTGACCTGGTCGATGGCGTCACGAAGCTGTCCCAGATCACCTTCAAGACTTCCGAGGAAAAACAGGCGGAAAACTTCCGAAAGATGATCCTGGCAATGGCGAAGGACATCCGGGTGATCCTCGTCAAACTTGCTGACCGGCTGAACAACATGCGGACGCTCGAACACCTTTCGCCGCATAAGCAGAAGATCATCGCGCAGGAAACGCTCGACATCTATGCACCCATCGCCAATCGCCTCGGAATCGGCTGGATCAAGACGGAACTCGAGGATCTCTGCCTCCGTTATCTTCATCCGGACATTTATTACCGGCTTGCGCAAACAGTCGCGAAAACCAAACGCGAGCGCCAGAAATACACGGACGACTTCTCCGAGGTTCTCGATGAGAAGCTGAAGGAATACGACATGAACGCCCAGGTTTCGGGGCGTGCGAAGCATTTCTTCTCGATCTTCAATAAAATGGAGCGTCGTAAAGTCGATTTCGACCAGGTTTTCGACACGATCGCATTCCGGATCATCGTCGACAACATCACCGAGTGCTATAAGGCCCTCGGGGTTATTCACGCCAGCTATAAACCGATTCCAGGCCGCTTCAAGGATTACATCGCCATGCCGAAGGCCAATGGCTACCAATCACTGCATACGACCGTCATCGGTCCTGCCGGCGACCGGGTGGAAATCCAGATCCGCACCCAGGAAATGAATCAGGTCGCCGAAGGCGGAATTGCGGCGCACTGGAAATACAAGGAAGGCCGCTTCGACACCCGGTCCCGCGAAAACGTGGAATGGGTGAACCGCCTCCTGGAATGGCATCAGGATCTCTCTGATCCGAACGAATTCCTGGAGACAGTGAAAATCGACCTGTTCGCCGAAGACGTTTTCGTCTTCACTCCCAAGGGCGAGGTCAAGCAGCTCGCTCACGGCGCATCCCCTCTCGACTTCGCGTACGCGGTGCATACTGATGTCGGGCACAAGTGCGTCGGCGCCAAAGTGAACGGCAAGATCGTTCCGCTCAAACATCGTTTAAAGTCGGGCGACACCGTCGAGATCGTCACTTCCACCACTCAAAGCCCTTCAAAAGACTGGCTCAAGATCGTCAGGAGCTCCCGGGCAAAAGCAAAGATCCGCGCCTTCATCAAGGAACAGGAACGCGACCGCTCGCGCGAACTGGGCAAGGCGGTACTGGAAAAGGCGCTGCGCGCCTATAGCCAGAGTTTGTCCAAAGTTGAAAAATCAGGCGAACTGTTGAAAGCCGTGCAGGCTCAGGGTCTTCGCTCGCCGGAGGAGCTCTGGGCAGGGTTGGGATATGGACGCATTTCGGTCGATGATCTGATTCCGCTGATTCTTCCAAAGGAAGCGTTGGAACGGAAAACGGAAGCCGCCAAGGCGGAAGACGAAAGCTTCCTCAGAAAAGTATTGAACGTCGCGAAAAAACGTGGCGAGAGCCGGAACGCCATCACTGTCGCAAATCTGGACGACGTCCTTGTGCGCTTTGGGCGATGTTGCAACCCGCTGCCGGGCGACAGCATCGTCGGGTTTATCACCCGCGGCCGTGGGGTGACCGTGCACACGGCCACGTGCACGAAAGCCATCGACAATGACCAGGAAAGGCGTGTCGACGTCCAGTGGAACGTACGAGAGAACAAGACCATCAAAAGGACCGTCAAAATCCGCGTGCTCTCGCTCGATGAACCCGGTCTGCTGGCGATCATGTCGCAGACGATTTCAGGATGCGGCGTCAATATCTCCTCGGCCAACATCCGAACCACAAAAGACAAGAAGGCGATCGCGATTTTTGATGTCGAGGTCGGAGACCTTTCGCAGCTTCACAAGATCACGAGCGCGTTGGAAGGCAAAAAAGGCGTAATCTCGGTGGAGCGAGTCCGATCTTAGCGAGTGAAGCGAGTGACCTGGCGAATCACTGCCCTTCAGCCTGCAGTATCTGACCTCGGATTTCTCCATTGGGATTGTTCGTCGTATGGACGTTTGCGTAGGTATTTCCCTCCAGTACGGCGTTTACCGCCTCCTGAAAGGTGTTAATTCCTTGCTCGGGCGCGGGAGTGAAATCACTTTCGGTCAGGACTCCGCTTATTGAATTACTGAAGCCTTCTGAAGCCAGCGGAAATATCACCGGGCCATTCACGCCGGGCGCCCCAATATGGATGTGCGCCCCGACGATCTCACTGGTCAGACCGGTCACGACGACTGAAAAAGATATTTCGCTTCGGTTTCGAATACCAAAACTGGCTGCTCCGGTTCCCGATGGGTCAACCGGAGGCACTTCAGCCGCCCCTGTCAGGCCGGCCACCCTGGATTCGACTTCACATGCAATCGCAGGAGAGCCGGTCGGAGTTGGCTGGGGTGTCGCCCCAGGGGCGCCGCCATCATACTGAGCAGCTGCCAGCTGAAGCGAGCCAGCCCAGGCTCCCGCACATAGCATCGCAAGAGTTGAGTACTTCATTTTCATTTGAGTCTCCTTTTCCAATGGGATCTGGAGAGACAGGGTGCGAAGAACAGACCACGACGAAAGCCGATTGCATGATCGGGCGGAGCGCTCGGGAGAAACCGAAGTTCAACTTCCAGGCTGCGGCCAGAGCCGCTCAGGCGGACGCTCTCCGCGATTCAGAAACTCCTGGAATTCCTTTGACCGGACGTACTGGTCCTCGCGCAGGGCTTTGCGCCGGACCTCGTGAGTGCGCGTTCGCTCGCGTTTTTCTTCCTTCATCATCTTGTGAAGCGTCTTACGGCGTTCCAGAAAATCCTGAATGTAGGCACGCCTGGCAGGACCTTTCTCATTTTCGGCGAAAAAAAGGCGGCGCGCCTCGCGTTCGCGGGCTTCCCATTCGTATTTGCGGGCCTTCTGGGAAGAGACCAGATCCTTCAATTCGAATTTTTGTCGGTGTTCAAGAGCTCGCAACTCAGCATGCAGCGCTCGATTGAACTCTCTCAGCAGCGATTTGACCTCGGCGCCAGTCAGCTTGACGGGCTCCGGTGAAGCACTGATAGAGGGAGATGGGCTCGGCGACGGACTGCTCGCGCCCGCCGAATCCATCCAGGCAGAAGATAAGAGAAGGCCCAGGGCGAAACCCAACCCCAGGCCTCCTTGAAAAAAAGAAATCAGAGACATTTTACTCCGTGATTACCTGAATGCGATCCACCTTGAAGCCCCAGCCATTCACGCTGACGTCCGAAGTGAATTTCACGACTACGGTGTCACCGGCCGCATAGTCGGTGGTGTAATCGTTCATATCGCCCGAAAGCTTTTCGAGCAGTTCGCCGCCGGTCGTTTCGAGTTTCACGACATCGAAATTGCGCTCGGTCTGAATCTTCTCGAAATGCACTCGGATGTACTTCGCGCCCGGATGCTTGATCTCGAACGAGAGGTTCGCCTTGTCCGCATAAGGATGATCGGACTCAAGCACGTGCTCCACGTTCTGCCATTTCGATTCATCCGGCTCATCCGACGGAGGAACAATGCCATTCATCGCGTTGTAAGCATTGATGCGTCCGCGAGAGAAAACCTTCTTTGATAGGCCGCGGACCGGATCACTGGTGGTGATCATGCGGTCCTTGATATCAGAGAAGGTCCATTGCGGATTTGCCGAGGAAAGGAGCGCCGCAACACCGACGGCATGCGGAGTGGCCATGGAAGTCCCACTGAAAGCCGCATATTTGCCGCCTTTGGTGGTGCTGTAAACCTTCACGCCCGGGGCCGCGACATGAACGGTCTTGCGGCCGTAATTCGAGAAGCTGGCCAGCTTGTCCGTGTTGTCTGTCGCCGCGACGGCGAGAATGTTATCGACCTTGTAGCTCGCAGGATAGGTCGGCGACGTATCGTTGTTGGTGCCGTCGTTACCGGCGGCAGCCGCGAAGAGGATACCCGCTTCTTTAGACCGCACGATTGAGTCCATAAGCGTCTGGGAGAAAGAACCACCACCCCAGCTGTTGTTCATGACCTGAACCTTCATCTTGGTCGCGTAATTGATCGATTCGATCGCGCCCTGGGCCGTACCACCGCCCTGTGCATCGAGGAACTTCACGGGAAGCAGACTCACTTCCCAGTTCACGCCGGCAACGCCGACTCCGTTGTTTCCAACGGCGCCGATGGTGCCCGCCACATGAGTTCCATGATCATGGTCATCGCTTGAATTCCGCGTGTTCTTGGCGAAATTCCAGCCATGGGTATCGTCGATGAAGCCGTTGCCGTCGTCATCTTTTCCGTTCGTGGCCAACTCGCCGGCTTCGCCCGGATTCGTGTACAGGTTTTCGATCAGGTCCGGATGGGTCCAGTCAATGCCTGTGTCGATCACGGCAACAAGGACTTTGCGGCTTCCACGGATGCCGTTCTGCCAAAGCTGCATGATGCCCACGTCAGAACCCGCTGTTCCGACCTGGCCCGCAGGATCTTTCTGACCGAAATTGAAAATGCCCCAGGTTTTCGCGAAATCCGGGTCATTGGGGGCTCCGACCGGCAGCCCGTCGTCGAGTGCGCGGTAAATGAAATTCGGTTCCGCGTAGGCGATAGCGTTCTCGTCTTTCAACACGGACAGAGCAACGGAGATATCACCGTCTTTGGCCAGCTGAATGGTATGAAGGCGCTTGTCGGTGACAAACGGTTTGATATCGAGAATGGATTCATCCCCGAGTTTCGCCTGAAGCGCGGAGATCAGATTGGCTTGAACCTGGTGTCCTGAAGCTTCTTTCAACTTCACAATCACCTGTCCCGGAACATGCGTGCCGGTTGACTTTACTTGTACTGCAGAAAACCCCGTTGCCGGAATCAGAGCTAGCGCTACCGTTCCAGTTATGTATCCCCACACAGCTTTCTTCATTCGCCCTCCAATGGCGCCCCCGGTGACCCAACCTCAGAAACGTCCCGAAACCAGTCACTTTCCTGTGACTGCCTTCTAAACGAAGGTGGGTAGCAAAAAATACTAGGTCGATTTTACCGAGCTAGCCGCTTTAGTCAAGCCGGGCGCTGTCGAATGCACCGCTCTGGCGGCAGTCCTTCACGCGGATTGTCGGAGTGACACGGCCTCTGAATCGATTTAACTCCGGAACGCCGGCCCACTCCCACCGCTGCCCTACCTCCGGGATCAGCTCACGCTCTGCGCCATGAAACCAGATGGCCTCAAGCGCCGCGGTTCCCTTTTCGCCAAGTCGATATTTCAAATGCCTGCCTTTAAGCACCTGCTGGTTCTCCACCTGCGCGGAAAATGCGAACACGGGCTCGGGATTGCCTGGTCCAAAAGGCCCTAGGCGTTCGAGCTCTGCAATGGACTCGACACTGAGGTCCTCCAGCGTGCAGTTCCCTTCTAAAAGAAGCGGAGGAGAATCCCCTTCTTCTCCCACTCCGGAAAGCGCCGCGTCGAATGAATTCGCGAATTCATCGATTTGGGTCGGATCAATGGAAAGCCCTGCAGCATGACGATGGCCGCCAAAGCCTAAAAGGAGCCCAGCGCAGGAGCGAAGTGCCGAAAGCACATCTTTCCCTCCATAGGACCGCACACTCCCTTTGCCATGTCCGTCCCGAATCGCCAGAACAGCGGCAGGTCTTCTGAAAGTCTCGGTCACTCGTGAAGCGACGATTCCGACGACACCTTCGTGCCATCCGGGGTCAGCAACCACCACCCCGTTTTGAAAAAGGCCACGCCCCATTCCCTCTTCCACCCGCACGCGGACCTCGTCCCAAATACGATTCTGAGTCTCAGCGCGTTCCGCATTCATCCGCTCCAGCTTCTGAGCCAGTGCGGGTGCCACGGCGGGGTCCCGGGTCGTCAAAAGTTCGAGCGCGAGACTCGCGGAACCCATGCGGCCGGAAGCATTGATCCGCGGCCCTAAAGTAAAACCCAGATGTCCCGGACTGACATCACGCGAGCCGATTCCAGCGGCTTCCAGAAGAGCCCGAAAACCCGGCTTTTTAGTGTTCTTCAGAACCTCAAGCCCATGGCGGACCAGAATGTGATTATCACCCGTCAGCGGAACCATGTCCGCTGCCGTCGCGAGCACCACAAGATCCAGGTGCTGTTTCAGGTTAGGCTCCGCAGTGCCCGCAAACCAGCCCAGCTCCCGTCCGCGCGCCCGAAGCGCGATCGAAACATAAAACGCGAGGCCGCAGCCGCAAAGCTGTCTCAGGCCACTCTCGCAATCAGCTCGTTGCGGATTGATGACGGCTACAGCTTTCGGCAGCCCTTGGGTGGGATCGAGCTGATGATGATCCACGATGACGAGATCAATGCCAAGTTCGACTGCGCGCTCCGCGGCCGCAAAACTCGTGATTCCACAATCGACCGTGAGAAGAACCGAAGCTCCAGCCGCCTTCGCCTCTTCCACGGCTCCGACGTTCAGACCATAACCATCGCGGAAGCGATCGGGTTGCCTGATTTCAAAACGAAAACCGAAATCGCGCAGTACCCAGCCGAAAAGCGCGGCCCCCGTGGTTCCATCCACGTCATAATCGCCAAATACCCAGACGAGCTCGCCATGATCGTGCGCGCGTGCCAGCCGCTCAATGGCAGGCCCCATGTCGCGGATGGTTGAAGGAGGCCGGATCGTCTCAAACCTGGGATTCAAAAATGCCTGAATCGATTCAGCGGTTTCAAGACCGCGCATCAGGCAGACTCTGAGCGCGATTTCAGACAATCCTGTCGCGCGTTTGAGCTCACTGAGCTCGTCAGCAGGAATCGACGAGGCTTCGGCCCTGAACTTCCAATCGCGAGGCCGAAGATGTCGTTTCATTGAAATACTGCTTCTGGGAAATACTGGCTCTGGCAATGCAAGTTAGGTCGTTTTGGGTTGCCGAACGGCACCGCCCGGACCACCCGAACTTCCCTGCTGCTTGGCCAGGCGCTTGTCGTAATAATTCGAAATCGCGATCACGAACGGACTCGCTACAAATATTGTGGAGTAACAACCCGCGATAATGCCGACCGTCAGAGCAAAGGCGAAATCATGAATGACGTTGCCACCGAAAAAGAGAAGAGCAACGACAGTCAGCAACGTGACTACTGAAGTCAGAATCGAACGACCGAGGGTTTCGTTTACGGCCTTGTTCACCGCGACCTCGATTTTCATACCGGGATGAATCTGCAGAACTTCGCGAATGCGGTCGTAAATAACGATCGTATCGTTGCAGGAATACCCGATCAACGCGAGAAGGGCTGCGAGGATCTGAAGATCAAACTGCTTTCCTGTCACAATAAAAATACCGATAACGATAATTGCGTCATGGAAAAGCGCGACCACGAGACCGGGCGCATAACGGATATCAAACCGGATCCCGACATAGATCAGGATCGCCAGAAGCGCGTAGAACATTGAAAGGAAACCGCTCATCCGAAGTGACTTGCCTGCCGCGGGCCCAACAACGTCCACTCTCTGGATCTCGTACTCGCCGGGTTTGAGCTGCTTGGAGATCGCTGCTTCCACCTGTCCGGAAACCTGGTTCAGCGTCGAGGCGTCGCCTTGAGCTTTGATCAGAAACTCGTGAGCCGCCGGTTCACCGATCTGCTGAACCCGCGCTCCTTCCAACCCGCCTTGTTCAATAGCGGATCGGACCATCCCGATTTCCCAGTTCTGAGGCACTCTTACCTGCACCTCAGCGCCGCCTGTGAAATCGATTCCGTAATTCAGGCCCTTCGTGAAGAAAAGAACAATGGTAAGCAAAACCGCGGCTCCGGAAATGCCTGCCCAGATAAAACGTTTTCCGACGAAATCGTAATTAGTATCCGGTCGAATCAGCTGAAACATCTGTCTATCCTCTCATCAGATACTGATGGTTTGCTGCCCCTTGTCCTGGAGGCGCTTGAGATATAAATCAAACATCAGCCGGCAAACAAAGACGGCTGCGAACACGGTGGTCACGATCCCGATCAACAATGTCACGGCAAAGCCCTTGATCGGACCTGTTCCGTACATCAGAAGAACAACAGCAGCTGCAGCAGTCGTGATGTTCGAATCCAAAATGGCACTGAAAGCTTTTTGGAATCCTGCTTCAATCGCTCCGTGCAGCTGCTTGCCCGCCCTGACTTCATCGCGAATACGCTCAAAAATGATGATATTTGAGTCGACCGCCATGCCGATCGTAAGCGCAATACCTGCGATACCCGGAAGCGTCAAAGTGGCTTCCATGCCCACTAGAATCGCCAGGACAAAAAGGACGTTCAGCAACAACGAGATGATCGCGATCACACCGGACTTCCGGTAATAAACTCCGGCGAACAAAAAGACCATCAGGATTCCGACTGTGCTTGCAATAGCTCCCTTTTTGATCGAGTCGCTTCCAAGAGACGGTCCGACCACCCGCTGCTCGAGGAAATCGAGCTGAGCCGGCAATGCGCCTGCGCGAAGCACGATCGCAAGGTCCTTGGCTTCTTTCATCAGCGCGTCAGGATCGCCCTGACCCAGCGTGATCTGTCCATTTTCAGAAATCTTGCTCTGAATGACCGGCGCCGAGTGCACGATATTGTCGAGCACGATGGCCAGTCTGCGACCAATGTTGTCGCCGGTGAGCTTACCGAACATCGTGGCTCCACGGGGATTCATCTGGAACCCGACGTTCGGGCGACGAGTTTCCTGGTCGAAATTGACATTCGCGTCAGCAAGCTCTTCCCCGGTCACATCCACTTTGGAGTGCAGGAGGTAAGGAATCCGCGTAGCCGGCATGCCCGGCACGGTGGAGCGCTCAAATGCGATCTCGTCGCCTTCAGGAATCCGGCCCTTCGCGTGCTCGTTGAGCTTCGCTACATAGTCGGAGAACTTCTGGCCTTCCTTGAAGGTGATGTTCTGCTTTTGCTCGATTTCATTCACGAGCGCGGCGACCTGGTCTGGCGCCATGGCTTTGTCGTCGACGATCTTGAATTCAAGTTTCGCGGTACGCCCGATCAGGCCCTTGGCGCGTTCGATGTCTTTCACGCCGGGGAGTTCGACCACCAGGCGGTCCGTTCCCTGACTCACGATCGAGGGCTCGGTTACGCCGAATTCGTCAATACGATTCCGAATGACTTCGATACTCTGGTTCATCGTGCGATCGCGGACGTCGACGCGGAACTCGCGAGACAAACCCACTTCATAGTTGCCCGGTTTGTCACCGACCATTCGAAGCGTCCAGAACTCGTCTTTGATAATGTTTCGGACCTCATCGTTCTTCGCGATATCGAACTCAAAGGTGATATGCGGATCTTCGACCGGCAGCCCCTCGCGAACGACTTTCACGTTCTTTACCGGGATTCCCTTTTCTTTCAATCGCCCTTCCAGAGCCGAAGCCTGGCGATCGACGATGTCCTTGAAAACCTTATTGAAGTCGACGCCGAGGACCATGTACAGGCCGCCCTGCAAGTCCAGCCCGAGATTGATCTTCTGCTTGAAAGGAAATTTCGTGTTCTCCAGATCCAGCCGCGCAAGCGTTGGATATACGTAGATCACTGAAAGAACGGTAAAGAACATCAGCAGCGCGAACTTCGCCCACCAGCTCCGGTTCATGAGTTGCTCCTCTGCTCGGCTATCAGCCGAGATCCTTGATCTGGCCCTTCACTACCTGGGCAACATGACTTTTCATTACTTTGATTTTAACATTCGACGCGATCTCGATCGTGACCACTTTTTCAGTCAGGCCCGTGATCGTTCCGATAATTCCAGAACTCGTGACGACTTCATCGCCCTGTTGAAGCGCGTTGATCATTGCCTGCTGCTCGCGCATTTTCTTTTGCTGAGGCCGAATCATCAGGAAATAAACGACGGCGAACATCGCCAGGAACGGAACCAGCATGCCGCCGATTCCAGGCTGCGCAGGAACACCGTTGCCGGGTGCCGGAGCCGAGCCCGCGGGAACCGCTGGATTTTCAGCGAAAGCGGAAACAGCAAAAGCGCTGATCAGCGCAAAATTCAACGAGACGGACCAAGTGGTACGAAGTGCTTTATTGAGCGTCATGACTTCCCCTAGTTCAAGTTCTTGCGTGATGATGACTCAGGACCTTGATTTTGTATAGAAATCTTTAGCCCATTCGTCAAACCGATTCTCCAGAATCGCAGTTCGCATCTGTTCCATGAGCCCGATATAGAATGTGAGATTGTGAACCGTGTTCAAACGGGCTGAAAGCAACTCACCACAGATGAAAAGATGTCTGAGATAGGCGCGAGAGTACCGGGTGCAAGTCTCGCACGGACATTCGGGATCAAGAGGCCCTGCATCGTCGGCATATTTCGCGTTCTTGATGTTAACCTTGCCACGACTTGTGAAAAGCTGCCCATTCCTCGCATTTCGCGTAGGCATGACGCAGTCGAACATATCGATCCCAGCACGAACGCCCTCCACAAGATCCTCGGGTCGCCCCACTCCCATAAGATAACGCGGCTTGTCTTGAGGAAGAAGGGGCGCTGTGAAATACGCCATTTTCTGCATCAGTTCCGGGGTCTCACCAATGGAAAGGCCACCAATGGCGAACGCGTCGAACGGAAGTGAAGTGAGATCCTGAGCAGACTGCATCCGAAGCTCTTCGTAGAGCCCCCCCTGAATGATTCCGAATCGCGCCTGATGCGGTTTCAAAGGCACCCGAAGTCCGCGCTCCGCCCAACTCACAGTGCGGCGCATCGCAGCGCGCACTTCATCGCGAGTCGCAGGATAAGGAGGACACTGATCAAATGCCATGACCATATCGCTTCCAAGGCCTTTTTGAATCTCCATGGAAAGCTCGGGCGTAAAACGATGAGTACTTCCATCGATATGGGACTGGAACGTGACTCCTTCATCGTCGATTTTGTTCAGGCCTGCGAGTGAGAAAACCTGAAAACCGCCACTATCCGTGAGAATGGGGCCCTGCCAATGCATGAACTTGTGAAGTTCTCCCAGGCGTTCCACGCGCGCGTGCCCCGGCCTGAGATAGAGATGATAAGTATTCCCAAGAATGACCTGCGCGCGCATATCACGAAGCTCACCCGTGGTGACGCCCTTCACGGTTCCCGCGGTTCCTACCGGCATGAAAACAGGCGTGCGCACTGTGTGCTCCTGCCCTAAAGACCCTTTCAACTTGAGAGTTCCCGCTCTCGCACGCGGCAGGCCGTCCTCGCCAGCAAGCACCTTTTCGACTGAGAACTGAAGCGGCCCAGACATCAAATCGCTCATAAGTAAGGGTTCTCCAGCCTTTCCCGACCGATCGTGGTGTCTGGCCCATGGCCACATTTCACGATGGTTGCGGGATCAAGTACCAGAAGTTTTTCCTGAATGCTGCGGACCAACTGGTCCATATCGCCACCCCAGAGGTCCGCACGACCGATACTCCCCAGAAAAAGCGTGTCTCCGGTATAAAGAACCGATTTCGCACCTTCCTCCGTTACGAGGAAACAAACGCCACCCGGGCTGTGACCAGGTGTGTGAATGACCGTAATCTTCAATGCGCCAAGCGAAAGCTCCTGCCCGTCTTCCAAAGAAAGATCGATGGAAGCTGGATCGCCGTATTCCAAACCGAAAGCCCGCGCCTGATCCCTGAGCCCCCTCCAGATCGGTTCGTCAGCGGCGTGCAATGCGACTTTCGCCGAGAAGGACTTCAGAAGCTCCTTTGCAGCGCTGATGTGGTCCAGATGCGCATGGGTGTGCAGGAAAAATTTCGGCTTCAGCGGGAGCCCAGCGGCCTTTTCCAAAGCCATGACAGCTTCCAGAATTTGTGCGGGCTCCTCGCCTGGATCAATAATGGCGAGCTCGCCCGACTTGGGACAAGCGACCAGGTGACAGTTCGCCTGAAAAGGTCCTACTGCTAAGGTGCGTTGAAGCATGCGCGCGAGAGTAGCACAAAGGACTGGGTGCTCCCAGCGCTAAGGAAGGAGCCAGGCGGCCGATTTCGGTTGCGAATAGGTCTGCAACTAGCTTACAACGCACCCACTTTGGAGGTCAGCATGCGTGGTTTGACACTTTCGATGATCGTCGCTCTCAGCCTGGGCCTTGCGGGCTGCAAAAGCCTGGAGGAGAAACTCGAGAGAAAACTCGGGATCCCCGTCCAGATCAACGCAGCTAGCGATGATTACTGCGCGCATTCCCAGCTGCGCAGCCTTTATCGGGAATTCAAAGCGCTCAAAAAAGATGCGCAAAACCAAACTGCGCAAGCACTGCGCGACAAGGTCAAGCTCATCATTATCGAGCCGACCCAGGTCGGGCAGGTTGTCCGCGGCGACCTCATTGCGCTCGCCTACCGCTCAGGCTCCACCACCATTGCTCGGAAGACAATTCAGGACTCCCGTACTTACGAAGGCGACGAGCCTGCCACCCGCTCCTCGAATGAGAATCAGATTCTGACGATTCAGGCGGAAACCAAGAGAGATGAGTCGATCGGCCACTACTATGGGACCCAGTATGTCTCTGTGTACGACCGAATTGAGTCCGCTGCCGATCCATTGTTCCTCACCTCCCGCCAAGGCGGAGAGGTTTACCTCCTCGAGGAAAACGCCCAGGTGGGAATCAGCTGCGGAACGATGATCAGCCTGCACGACTTCTTGTCGCTGCTTTGATCTTTTTCCACAAGCCGGGAGTCTTCGGCCGAAAGCGCCATCTGCTGCCGACGGTGGGCTAACCGGGCGGTGCCGTGGCAAAGACGGTTTCAAACGGGTTCCAGCTTCCCGTCCAGAGTCCTCGTGCCTCAAGAAAGTTCTTCGTGAAGTACTCGGTCACTCTCTTGAACTCTCGCCCCCAGCTCACAAGTCTGGAATAGAGCGTCTTATCCCAAAACCTGCCTTTCGCATTCGCCTTTTTTGCGCCAGTGACCTGAAACGCAATCGATCCCGCGAATTCGCGAACAAAGCCCTGGAAGTCCTGTTTGGCAGCAAGGTAACCCGAAGCCGTAGTTCTGATCAGCAGATGCAAGTGGTTTCCGACGTTTACAAATCGATACACCTGAATCCGATGTTTCTTTGCGCATGCATTGAGAAGCTTTTCGATACGTCGCGCGTTATCGCGTGTGAGTAAAGACCATCTGCCTCGCGCGCGACTGGAACGAAGCACCAGATGGATCGGGTGCTTGTGACTGAACGGACGAGCAACTTTCCTTCGCCCCTGACAGACATCTCCCCCATGCTCGAGACGAAGGGATGGGAGAAATGAGGCTTGTTTCATGCCCTGGAGATCTATCAAATGCAACACCTGGAAGTGAAAGCTTGGTTTTGAGGACGTGGACCCTGATCAGAATGGACTTCTTTTGGAGTCAAGAAGCCCAGGCATTTGCTGGGAGTCAGGACTTGATGAGTTCCTCCCTTTTTGCGATTGAACAGAACGAGCTGATAAGCGATTCGTGGCTGATCTCTTGCGGTCCGTCGATCTTGGAACGACCCGCGATCTGCTCGGGGCTCCAGTTTTCTATAAACACCGAGTCTGCGGGCGCCTGAGCCGGGGATTTTCCGCGCGATCTAAACCGTCTGATCCGGCAAAAACGAAGACGGAGGGTTGAATTCGAGCTAACATCGGTGAATGTTGCTGCGAATATCAGCGTTGCTGGGTGGTCCATTTATTACCGGCTACCTGCTGGCTGCCTCAAAAGGTTTCAAGTTTGACGACGCCTGGAAACGCAACGCTATCGCGTTCGTCAGCATAGCTCTCCTCTCCAGCTTCATCGGGTACAGGATGGCGCTCCCCAAATCCGAAACCCCGGAAGAATTGTTCTGGAAAACGATCAAACGTGGCCTGGTAACAGTTCTCGTTTTGATGATCGCGTTTACGGCGCTCTTTGGCTCGCCGGAAGACAGGGCATGGCTTCCCGTTCTGGTCCTATTCGTCCCCATTTTCTCCGGTCCCACGCTTCTGGGCGCATCCTATTATTTTACCAGAGGAGCAAGCGACGGCGATTCTGATTAGGCGCTTCCCTATCCGGCCCTGCGCCGCAATCTGGCCAGAAAATCACGATTGGTTTTGCTCGGCGTTTCGTGGTGTTGAGGTAGGGCTTCCTCAACAAGCCGGGCGTCTTCATCAGAAAGAGCCATCTGCTGCCAGCGGCGGGCTGGATCGTGCCGGTCAGCAGCTGCCGGCGCCTTCTTTCGCCGCAACCATTTCATCAGGCGCATGCCCGTTTAGATGCAGGGCGTGGACCTTTCTTCTGGCGTCGACCCGGTCTACCACTCCTCTTCCTGCTGCTTGGCGGCCTTTTCAAAGTAGAGCTGCGCACTCGTGAGCTTTTTCATTTCTTTCTCGGAGTAACCCAGTTCCCTGAAATTCAGCACGCTGTTGACCGAATGGCAGTTAATGCAAGTCAGAGCATTCTCTTTTGTAACAAGATGACTGCTCGCGAAATAGACTGTCTGCCAACCAGGCACCGGCTCATATTTCTTGATGCCGAGTTTCTTGGCTGCTGAGGCGACTCCCGCCAGCGTGTCGCCAGTGGCCATGGGGGGCGCGAAGTCCATGGAAAGAAGCGCTCCTGTTTTTTTGTCGAAATATGCCTTTCCTTGGAAAATCTTGAACGGGTAAATTTTGCTGGTCTTGTCGGAGCGGCGTCCCTTGGGCCCGATGAACTCAGGCTTGTTGATCACGTTTTTATTGAACCACGCGTACACCGGCAGTGTTTCATTGGCTTCCTTGCGGAGTGTGGTGGGCTCGAAAAAGCCGTCGCTCCCCTTGGTCCACTTGGTGAAGTCCTTGGCCAGAGCACCGCCAGTCCGGGGAATATGGCAGGTCTGGCACGCGATACGAGCGGTGTGTCGGTTGTAATCAGCGTCCTGATGAGGCTGCTCCGTGTGGCAATCAGCGCAGGCCAGACGCAAACCGTCGTTCGCCCAGTTATTCGGGTCAAATCCGGTCGGTATTCGATGGTTCTTCGTTTTGTGGCAATCCACGCAAGTCATGCCCTTTTCCGCATGTACATCGGTTTCCGCCGTGAACGAAAACCCTCGCTTGATAAGCACTCCGCCGCCTGCCGACTCATGGCAGACCATGCAGTTCTTCACTGTAGGCTTGCCGATCGCGAGAGCCGCCTTCTTGCTTCGATCCTGCCCCATCACTACTCGGCCCTGCTCATCGCGAAAGGCCTTGCGCGCTCGAAAATCATATTCAGTGGAGTGACAGACCAGGCAGTCGATCGCCTTCTCCGCCTCGGGCCCAACACTCCCCACCCCGCTGATGTTGTTGCCCGGATGACAGGTACTGCAGCCGGAAAACTTGGATTTTCCGGCTGCGTTCTTCGGAATCTCTTTCAAATCATTCACGATGTCGTTGCCATTGCACATCGTGTAGATACGGTTGAGCATTCCATATTCCTTATTCGGATCCAGTCCTTCCACATTGGTGACCTTCGACGCGTGTTTCCAGTGGACGACGCCAAGGAACTCCTTGGCTGTCCCTGGATGACATTCCTCGCAAGTCTCGGGGCCTTTGTAGCCGTTTTTCTCGATATACGCCCTGCCTGCATGCACCGCGGGAGCCCTGGGGGAAGGCGCTGGCCCCTTTTCTTTCGAGAAACCAAGCCCGCCATGAAAGGCAATAAGCAGACAAACCAAGAACGAAACCGTCCTTCTCATGAATTCCCCCCCGAAACTTGGCGCCTCAGCCGAAACGGCCGAAATCAGCAGCCAGCAGTTTTCCTGAAGTACTTGCTGACATTCTTGCCGTCACTCTGCTCGTACTTCAGGCGAATCTCGTCCCCTTCGACG
>Ga0154382_151_pt1 | contig 54610 bp, 50 predicted proteins | sample RifGroB1_FD_105626 | JGI IMG/M metagenome (GOLD analysis project Ga0154382, IMG submission 105626) | Bdellovibrionales bacterium GWB1_55_8 | reverse complement strand
CCTCGTACATTGCGCTGCAGTTCACAGGGTCTACTCCGTTCACGCATTTTTCAGGGGTGAAGCGGGAATTGAAGCTGGCTCTCCCGGTGTACGCAGCTGGCGCCCTCTTGTCGGTGACCGCTTTGCTGGGCGTCCGCTTGTTTTCGGGGGGGCCATGAAGTTCCGTTATCTGCGCAATGTGAGCCTTCAGTATCTTCCCGAAAAGTGCAACGGGTGCCAGCGCTGCGTCGAGGTTTGCCCTCGCGAGGTTTTTGCATTCGAGAATAAACGTGCTGTTCTTCACGACCGAGAAGCATGCATGGAGTGCGGCGCTTGCATGAAGAATTGCGAGGCGGGCGCGCTGAGTGTATCCGCCGGCGTGGGTTGCGCTGCCGCCATCATCAACGGAATGATCCGTGGCGGTGAGCCGAGCTGTGGCTGCGATAAATCCGGTTGCTGCTGAGTTGCGGAAAATCCGCCTTATTCGCGCTGGTTCTTTTTCATCTCTTCCATGAGCTCGTCTTCCGGGAGCTCGACGGGTTTGTCGCAGTGGAGAGCGTAGGTGTTGCCGTTGTGAGTCCACTCGAACCAGATGATCATATCGATGTGAGTCACTCGAATGAGCGGTTTACCATCAAGCTGAATGGTCACCCAAAAACGTGAGGTCGGGTAAGCCGTCGGAACATGCCAGACCGCTGCGGTGAAGGTGTGCCCATCCGCGGATGTCGCATTGAGAGTGAAGTCCTTGGGGTTTTTACTGAGTGTATTGATGTTCGCGTCGGCCAGCACGACCGGGAAGTCGTTCGGGACCCTGTGAACAATCCGACAGTCGATGTGACGGAGAATAATATCCGGAAGAAGCCCGCTGGCCGGTTGCGACGAGATAATATTGGCCTTCGCGTATGCGGCTGAAAAGGTCAGCAGGGCGATGATACCAGGGAGCAGGATATGGGTGATTCGCCTCATTTAAATCTCCAATCACGAGTGGTTGTAGCTTACTTGATTGATTTAGTCAAATAATGAGGTGAGGGCAAAATGTTTAACGAAATTGATATGCTGGGGGTTATTGTTCCATGGCCCGGAGTTGGATTTTCTTCAGCTTCTCAACCGCAACCTGTGCAGCCGCAGTCATCCTGTCCAGATCGGTTTTTGAGAAAGCGCCCCGTTCGGCGGTGCCTTGCACTTCAACAAAGAGACCCTTGCCGGTGATGACGAAGTTCATGTCCACGTCACAAGTCGAGTCTTCGCTGTAGTCGAGGTCGACGACGGGTTCTCCTGCAGCGATTCCGACACTCACCGCGGCGACAGTATCCAGCCAGATTTCAGCAAGCGGCACGGCAAGCTTTTTTTCGCGCTCGAGCCTTTTCAGCGCGATTCCTACCGCAACGCAGGCACCGGTGATCGAAGCGGTTCGTGTACCGCCGTCCGCCTGCAGTACGTCGCAGTCAACGAGAATGGAGCGTTCTCCCAGTGATTCGAGTTTCACCATGGACCTCAGGGCGCGCCCGATCAGGCGCTGGATCTCCTGGGTCCGGCCGGAGATTTTTTCCCGATCTCTTTTTCCGCGCGTATGAGTGGCTCTGGGCAGCATGGAGTATTCCGCGGTTATCCAGCCTTTACCGGTGCCTTTCATCCAGCCCGGGACAGATTCCTCAACGGAAGCGGTGCAGAGCACGTGGGTGTTCCCCGAGCGAATCAGCACAGAGCCTTCAGCATAAAGATTCACGTTTGTATCGATTGAGACCGTACGGATATCGAGATTGGTTCTTCCAGCTGCTTGACGTGCGTTCATGTTGCCCCTTGTTCCTGAAACTTAATAAAGGTACACCGATTTCGAGGAGAGTTTCCAGTGAACCACTCGACGAAGTTTTCAATGAGCTATCACGATAGCCCCGCTATTTGGAAGTCTCTGCTCCTTCAAGGTGTGAAGGAGGATGGTTGGCCCTGGGATTGGACCTCGCTCGGGATTCAGCCCAAGTCCGCTTCGGTGAAAGCTCGGATTATCGCGAAGTCGGACGGCATCTGGGCTGCTGAGGGTTTGGTGGCGGCACTCTCACTGGTGGCGCCGGAACTCGGAACTGCGTCGCGCGCGCGTGAACTTCTGACGGCTTCATCTCGAGTGCGCACCGGAACCAGATTCAAGAAAACCCAAACGGTTTGCGAATGGAAAGGAATTCCCGAACTCGTGCTCGCGTTGGAGCGGCCATTTCTGAACCTTGCGGCTTATGCCTGCGGTGTGGCGACAGCTACCCGTCGTATCGTGGAACTTGTGCGCAAGGCATGTCCTGAACGCACTCCCCGGATCACGGCGACCCGAAAAACCCTTCCCGGTTACCGCGACATCGCAATCCATTCTGTCATTGCCGGAGGTGGCTACAGTCACCGCGTGAACCTTGCCGGAGGAGTGCTGGTAAAAGAAAATCATATCGCTTCCGCGGGGAGCGTGTCCAAGGCGGTAACGGCCGCGCGGCGGATTGCCCCGCATGGATTGAAAATTGAGGTGGAGGTACGTTCGGAACGCGAGCTTTCTGAGGCGCTTCGCGCACAGGCGGACGTTGTCATGCTGGACAACTTTTCGCCGAAGGAAGTACGCAACGCGGTGGCTCTGGTCGAGCGCTCATCTCACCGTCCGCTGATCGAGGTTTCCGGCGGTTTGAACGAGAATACGATCGCTGCATACGCGATGCCCGGCGTCGACATCCTTTCACTGGGCGGTTTGACCCATTCCGTTCGCGCCGCCGATTTGTCTCTTCTGGTGACCTGAGGTGGAGCCCGTCTGCAGGATTTTGGAGACTTGCGGCTCCACGAACGAGGCAGCCCGCCTTTTGGGTGAAGCGGGTGCTCCGGAAGGTTCATGGGTTTCAGCGCGACTACAGACACAGGGACGCGGTCGCCTGGGGAGAGTCTGGAGTTCTGAACCGGGAAATCTGTTTTTATCCACGATCGTACGTACGCCCAAGCCATCTCATTGGACATGGGTTCCGCTCGCGGCTGCGGTCGGTTTGGCCCGATATCTCAAAACGAGGTTTCCCGATCTTCAGGTGCAAGTGAAGTGGCCTAATGATCTGGTCACTGCAAATGGAAAGCTCTCCGGAATTCTGTGCGAATCCGTTGGGAGTTCTTCGGGAGCTTTCTTGATCGTCGGGTTGGGTTTGAATTGCCTTCACGCGCCCCAACTGTCCGCAACAGAAGGCCTCACGCGACACGCCACTTCTCTGACCAGGGAAACCGGAACTCCGGTTTCAGCTGACGCGATCCGCTCGGACGCAGCACAGGCGATTCTTGCTTCTGTGCGAAGCCTTGCGCGTGGCGCGGAGGGAGCGAGAGAGATCGCCGCTGAATATGCTCGCCTCGCTTTGCTTCGTCCCGGGATGCGAATCGAATGGGACACTTCTGATGGCAGAGTTCTTTCCGGAGAGGTGAGAGGGCTGGGGCCCTCCTCTGAACTGCGCGTTCAAGCGGAAGCAGAGCCTGCTGGCGAGCAGGCTCTCTATGCTGAAGAGATCCGTATCAGGGCTGCTCTGAAAGCAGTCGATGAATCTCCTGCTTGATGACCCGTTCGGCGACTTCCGGAAGAATCTGCTGAGCCATCCTCGCAAGCGCTTCTTGAACTTCGTTGCGAACCATTTCTTCAATGGCAGCCTGTGAGAGGCCCTGCAATTCGTTGGACGGGCGCTGTTGATGTTCGGGAATGTCGAGGTGCAACTCCTCAAACTCGGATCCGCCGATATCTGCTTGCGGCAGATCCGGTCCCGGCAGCGGTGAATCGGGTTCGCTTCCGGGCTCAAGCGCGGATGGAAATTCCGGGAAATTAGAATCTGACAGGTCCACGATGTCGGAAGTAGGTTTAAGGGAGGGTTCTTTCACGCTCCACTCAAAATCATCGAGACCGCTCATTCGAATGGTTGATTCGGTCAGGTGTCGGATATCGGAATCGTCCTGTGCGGGAGTTGCCGGCTTGCTGCTCGGTAGTGGTGGTCGGCTGGGGGCAAAAGGCGGTGCGGTCGGAATCGGCGGCAGCTCCGGGGGGAGTTCGGGGGGGAGCTCAAACGGCATGTCGAGAGAAAGCGGTGCCGCAGATGAGAGTTCATCAAATTCAGGAGCTCCAAAGGAATCGGGGAGTGGTGCCTCTTCCAGGCTGGGTGAGTCAAACGCCGGCAGCGGTGGCGGGACCAGTTCGATGGAGGGCTGAATCTGCTCTTCGAATGCAGCCGGCATTCTTTCTGGTGCGGACGCCAGAACATCCGTGAGCACTTTTCTGAGATGTGCCGGATCAAATGGTTTGGTGAGCTGACCATGAAACTGCAGCTCCTGGATCTGCTGTTCGTCAACACGCTCGAAAGCGCTCGACATGAGCACGAACCGGAGATCTGCAGAGCTGGGCTCAGCATCAGTTGCTCTCTTGACCTCGAAGGCGGATTTTGCTGGAAGCGACACGTCAATCAGTACGACATCCGGCCGAAATACGGCGATCTGCTGAATGGCGTCGTTTCCGTCGGAAACCGCCTGTATGTCATATCCCTCGTTCGATAAGGCAAGGCGGATGACTTTTTGTATTGTCAAGCTGTCGTCTGCTACAAGGATTTTTTTTCCAGGCATTTGAAAAAAATTGTGTCATTTCCTGGGGGTGCTGTAAAGCCACACTTCAAAGGTCGAGCAATTCTCGTCGGCTTCTTTTTGAATTCTCGCTGGGTTCGATTTTTTGTGTTGGGGTCTTGGATTTCCGCTATAATCGTAGGTGACCCGGGGCCGGCACCGTTTCATTTGGTCCCGACAGTCAAGACCAAGGGAGCTGTCCCTGTCAGTGGTGTGCATGCCTGGTTTTACCAGGAAGCCTAAAGCTGACCATACGGCGCCCACCTAAGATTTTAGGGGTCCATTTGACTTCGCCGGCCTCGGGTCTTTTTTAATTCCAGCTCTCCAGCCCCGCAATGCGGGGCTTCGGCTCGCTGGAACCCCAACGGGGCCCCGGCTAAATCCAAAGCGGGCGCAAAGCGCAGAACTTACGGCGAAATCGGCCGTGACTATCCATAAATTTGACAATCCCACTCAGACAGAAATACACTCACCTACAGGTAGGGGGATCCATGAGTAGTTTTAAGGATTTGCTTCCGTCAAGGCAGGGTTGGATTCACGAGCTCGCAAGGGCCGAGATCCATCCGGATGCTGAGAGGGTTCTTCAATTGAATCGAAGCTTTGACCCGCAGCAGCTAGTCGAAGAAAGCACAATCGATTTCCTCACGGAATTGAAGGAGTCGTTCACTGAATCCGCGCGCGTCCTGAATGCTTACTCAGAGGGCGGAGCCCGTTTTCAGGAGATCAAAGTTTACAGTGTCGCCCAGACCCCGGCCGACTTCATGGTATTCCGAAATCAGGTCAAGCTTGTGATCTCAAACGCCGCGCACGGTGTGATTCAGATCGCGCTTGCACAGCACGTCCGCGGCACTCTGGCTGTCGACGGGCAGATTCAGTCAAAAGATCAGACCTTGGTCGCACCCGGCTTGAGTCAGTCACAGGATCTGCTCGCGCAGGTAGGGCCGTTCCGGGACGTGTTTTGGACTTTTCAGGGCGAGAAGGTCACGCCGGAGCAGGTTTCGAAATTTTATTTCACGGAGTTCGCGCGAATCACGCGGGATCAGCGGCGTTCACGTGCGGGTAACCAGGTCCTGATTGATCAGATCAAGGCCCTCCTCCAGGAAAAGGGGCTTGATCTTTAATCCCTCCACCGTCTGGGAAAAGTTCAACGAGTAATCTTCCGACGGAACATCCAGGGGACCGAAATGCCGACCAGTGGTTTTCTTCGAGAAGACCAGTCGAGGATCATATCCTAGCTTTTCGGCGAAAGAGCGGGCCATGTCATACGGCGTGACTTTCGTGAGACCGCCATAATGAAACACCTTCTTCCGGACGCCGGTTTCGATCACCCGCCGTACCAGGTCCAGAAGGCCGTGCACGGACGCGAAGTTGTGCAGCTCATCATTCGAGAGTTCAATTTTCTTTCCCGCATCGAGAGTCATCCGGATCTGATCGAGTTGCGAGAGATTGTAACCATTACCTCTCATGAGAAGCGGCGCTGACCGAATGATCACATAGTTCAGCGTTCGGCTGCGGATGAAATTCTCACCGCTCAGCTTGGCTTTTCCGAGTGCGTTGGAAGGAACTGTCGTATCGGTCTCGTGGTAGTTCCCTCTCGAGCCGTCAAAGACATAGGAATTCGAGAGATAGATAAAAACCGGCTGAAGGATGTCTGAAACCATGGATATCGTCGCTGCTCCGCTCGCATGCACGTGTTCCGCGTTCCGCGCATGGACCTCGCCCGGCGGCAACGTATTGCTACCCGCCACATAGATGACCACCTCCGGCTGAGCCATGTAAGCGACGCGCTTGGCCCAATCGCGATTTTCCACGTTCAAAGGGATCTGGGTCACTCCACGAACGGGTATGCGGTTTTTATGATAGGTTGAGTAAACTTTGTAGTGGTCGCGAAGCGCAAGCGCGAGATGCGTCCCGAGCGCTCCGCTGCCGCCTACAATGAGTATTCCTTTTGCTCGATTCACAATTCTCCAGCCGGGCCGCCGCGCCTTTTTGGCGAGGATGTGCCCAACGTTAACATAAACACATCAGAAATCCGCGTGCACCTTCGTGCCTCGTTCTCAGCCGAGCAGCTTCAGTGCTGCCTGAGTCGTCGAGTTCGCATGTCCGAGTACGGAGATGCCGGAGTTCATCAGGATGTTCTGCTTGGTCATCTCGGAAACTTCTTCGGCCATGTCTGTATCGCGAATGCGGCTATTGGCTGCAGAGAGGTTCTCATCGCTGATCGCAAGGTTGTTGATCGTCGATTGAAGCCTGTTCTGCATGGCGCCGAGGTCCGCTCGGATACTGTTCACACGAATCAATGCCTCGTCCACCACTCCGAGGCTGAGCTGTGCCCCTTGTTTCGTGGCAACCGATTCTCCACCCAGGTTCAGGGAGTCCAGTGAGGCATCGGATCTTTCGCCGTAGTAGATCACGCGGTCCAGTACCGGGTTGTTCCTTGTGCCGACCTGGATCTCGAAGATCCCGGCCTTGCCGTTGAGCAGGGGAGTGCCATTGAACTGCGTGACATTCGCGATCCGGTCCACTTCTTCTTTCAAGGACTGATACTCACGGTCCGTGAACTGGCGCTCCGTATCGCTGATCGTGTCGGACGCGGCCTGGATGCCGAGTTCCCGCAGACGAATGAGGATGTTTGAAATCTCATTCAATCCACCTTCCGAGACCTGGATCAACGAGACGCCATCGGATGCGTTTCGTTTCGCCTGTCTGAAGCCGCGGATCTGAGCCCGGAGATTCTCCGAGATCGCGAGTCCTGCGGCATCATCGCCGGCGCGATTGATGCGGCTGCCGCTGGCGAGCCGTTCAAGCGATTTATCAAGGTTAAGGCGAGTCGTGGCCATCTGCCTCTGCGCGTTCAGCGCAGTTGTATTCGTCGCAATTCGTAAACCCATATTAGCCTCCGTTCATAAATGCCCAGCTTCCATGTAGCGCACTCCTATCCTTTGGAGTGGACCGGCATCCATGCCGGCGTGTTGTTGTTGCGAGAAGCGGACCGCCCGGTATTATCCGAGCAGCTTCACGGCCGCTTGGCTCGTTGTGTTCGCGTGCCCGAGGACGGAGATGCCGGCGTTCATCAGGATGTTCTGCTTGGTCATCTCGGAGACTTCTTCGGCCATGTCGGTATCGCGGATGCGGCTGTTGGCTGCCGAGAGGTTTTCATCGCTGATCGCAAGGTTGTTGATCGTCGATTGAAGCCTGTTCTGCATGGCGCCCAGATCCGCTCGGATGCTGTTCACCCGGATCAAGGAGTCGTCGATCACCGCGAGGCTCAACTGTGCACCCTGTTTGGTGGCGACAGACTCGCCGCCCAGGTTCAGCGCATCGAGCGAGGCATCGGATCTTTCGCCGTTATAGACCACGCGGTCGAGTACCGGGTTGTTCCTTGTGCCGACCTGGATCTCGAAGATCCCGGCCTTGCCGTTGAGCAGGGGAGTGCCGTTGAACTGCGTGACATTCGCGATCCGGTCCACTTCTTCTTTCAGAGACTGGAATTCACGGTCCGTGAACTGGCGTTCCGTATCGCTGATCGTGTCGGAAGCGGCCTGGATGCCGAGTTCCCGCAAACGAATGAGGATGTTTGAAATCTCATTCAGTCCACCTTCCGAGACCTGGATCAACGAGACGCCATCGGACGCGTTTCGTTTCGCCTGTCTGAAACCGCGGATCTGAGCCCGGAGATTCTCCGAGATCGCGAGTCCTGCGGCATCGTCGCCTGCGCGATTGATGCGGCTGCCGCTGGCGAGCCGTTCAAGCGATTTATCAAGATTGAGTCGTGTCGTTGCCATCTGCCTCTGCGCGTTCAGCGCAGTTGTGTTCGTCGCAATTCGCAAACCCATATTAGCCTCCGTTCATAAGCGTCATCCTCCATGCGACACACCCCTATCCATAGGGGCGGCGGGCATCCATGCCCTTTTTGTTTATGCGCCGGATCCCCGGCTTCGCTTGCGCGAGGCCGGCAATTCGCCGCTATTTTTACTGCACTACCGTTTATCTCCTCATCACAACGTCCCGCACGCGGGACTGTGACAAGTCACTCACTGCGTCCATCTGGGCCTCGGGCCCGGGTGGTCTTTGACGCGAATGGAGCGAACTCCTTCCCGTCAAACTTGTGTTCGTTCCCCGCACAGGATCTGATGGCCGTGCGTAGGGCTCGAGTCCTAAAGGGCCTGTTTATGGTTTTGAGGTTCGGCCCACCCGCAGCGTACCGTCTTGGACGATACGGGCGGACCGATAGCCTCTATCCAGGAAACAAGCTCAGGCAACGTGCCTTTGCTTCAGGGTAAACTTTTCATCATCCTCCTTGCCCCAGGAGTCCCAGGGCAGCTTTGGTTGTACTATTCGCCTGGCTCAACACTGAGATGCCAGACTGAGTCAGAATCTGATTTTTCGTCAGCTCGGTAGTTTCCTCGGCGATATCTGCATCGCGGATTCGGCTGTTTGCAGCTGAGAGGTTTTCCTTGCTGATCATGATGTTGTTGGAAACCGATTGCAGGCGGTTCTGCATGGCGCCGAATTCAGCACGAATGGAGGTCACGCCCTGAAGCGCGTCGTCGATCGAGGCCAGACTGTTCTGGGCACTGGCTTTGTCGGCGACATTGCTCAGGTTGAGCCCCAGCGCAACCACACTGATGTCCGCGGAATTTGAATCAAAGAGCCTGATCCGGTCGATTGCAGGGTTGTTTCCCGTGCCGACCTGAATTTCAAATGTGGAGGCATTTCCGTTCAGAAGGGGGATTCCATTGAATTCGGTGCTGTTCGCGATTCGATCGACCTCTTCCATCAGCTGCTGGAATTCGACGTCGAGGAACCGGCGCTCCTGCGGTCCGACCGTGTCGGATGCGGCTTGAACACCGAGTTCGCGCATCCTGATGAGAATGTTTGAAACTTCGCCCATCGCGCTTTCGGCGACCTGAACCAGGGAGATGCCGTCCTGCGCGTTCCGCTCGGCCTGACCTAGTCCGCGGATCTGAGCTCGAAGGCTTTCGGAAATCGCGAGGCCCGCGGCGTCATCGCCGGCGTGGTTGATTCGTGATCCTGAGCTGAGTCTTTCGAGAGTGCGATCGAGGGAACCACGGGTGGAACGCAAATTTCTTTGCGCGACCAAGGAGGGTACGTTTGTATTGATTCGTAGTCCCATACCTACCTCCATGTAGGTGTTAGCGGCCGATCCGTGGCCTTTATGGGGAGCGGGCTACCCGGCCATCTTGGCCGGTGAATCCTGCTTCCAAGTTACGGATCGGCGTTCGGCGGGAGTTCTTTAGAAAAAAATGAAAAAAAGAAACGCCCCGGTTCCGACCCTCTTTCGGGGGTGGTCCGGAGCGTTTAAAAATTTACATGACCGGCTGTCGGGCTGCTTTTTAGGCGGCCAGGGATTCTTCCTCTTCCGCGTGCCACAGCTCGTAAAGAGTTTTGTTTTCCGCGGTGCGGAGCCATTTCGAAGCATGGTCCGGGGGTTCGGTTCCCAGGCAGGTTTGCGCGAAGGCATGTACAGTTACCAGCTGCTTGCCGTCCGTCGACACCTTGTATTCGCCACTGGGGTGCTTCGTCACGACACAGGTCTTTGACGGGTCGCTTACGAAGTACAGGGGCTGGCCCTCTTTTACGTATCCGGCATGTACCAGGTGCGTCAGGTCGAACTTCTTGCTTTTCTTTGCCACGCTTGTCTTTCCTCCGTTGGACGGTGTGTTCTACTTTCTACCTATCGGCAATCGTTGCCCGGCACTTAATGCCGGCGGCTGCATTGTCCAAGCCAGCGTAATTGGTAAGGTACTCTTGCTTGAGATACAGTGTGTCCATGGAGGCCCACGTGAACCCCAATGAAGCAGATCGCCCCCTGAAGATCGACATGATCCGGAATGATGCGGCGCTAAAGCAGTTCAGCACACTTCTGGACAAGGCCTTTTGCCTGCCTGCCGGCTCACATTATCTGGACGATTTCCCGGTTTGGGATGAGCGATGTATCCCGAGCGGGGCTGATCTTCTCAAGATCGGAGCCTTCGATGGTGATCTGCTGGTTTCCTCCGTGGCGATTCGGATGGCCGAACTGAAGGATCTTACGGGCGGAATTGTGCCCGTCGCCATTGTCGGTGCCGTTGCCACCGATGAAGCCTGGAGGGGGCGGGGACTTGCGTCCAAGACCGTGTCGCTCGCGCTGGAGTGGGCTGTCGGAAAACGAGCGGCTCTTGCGGTGCTTTGGGGATCCGAGCACTCCTTATATGGAAAGTTGGGCTTCCTTCTTCGTGGAAAGCAGGTCCGGGTTCCGCTTGCCGGTTTCCAGGGGCTGGGTTCGGTTGCCGTTCAGACCGGATGGACCGATGCGCTTTTCCCGCTTCTGAAGGCCCGTCCTCAGGGACTTCGTCTCAGAGAGGCGGATCTCGCCTGGGTGCGTGCGCACAAGAACGTGAAATGGTTCTGGACGGGCGATCCCGGGAAGCCAAACGCCTATGCGGCGCTGGGCAAGGGCATCGATTTGGCGGGAATGATCCATGAGTGGGGTGGGGCCCGAAAGGAATTGGTCCAACTCTTCGCTGCCATCGAGCGTGAACATCCTGGCTCGGAACTTCTTGGCTCACCGACCCTGATGTCTGAACAGGGAATCTTGCCGCCCGAATCATCGGAACCACTTTGTCTTGCAAAGGTGCTCGAGCCTGGTCGGGCTCCTCAGGATTTCTGGCTCTGGGGTCTGGACAGCGCTTAAGCAAATCTCGTTCGGTTCTTTCTGACGCTTCGGTTTCATGGCAATATCGATTTCGTGAAGCAGTACACTTCGAAATTCCTGAAAACGCTCGCGGTCGCGTACATGGCTTTTCCGCTCTGGCACATTTTGGCGGCAGCTGTGTTTTTCGACATTCCTTTCAATTTCTGCATCGGAATTCTGCTTTCCCCTTTTTATTACATCGTGGGAGCGTCGGCGGTCTCTGCCGGATATGGCCTTTGGGAAATGCGGCGCTGGGCCTGGTACATGCTTCTTTTCAGTAATGTCCTGATCAGCTACGAGAACGCCGTCATCGCGAATCTCTACGGCGAAAGTCATCATAAAATTCTCGCATATCTTTCATCCCTGGTAATTCTCCTGGGGGTGACTTATCGAGTGGCAAAGGAAATTCGGGTTCCCTATTTTTTCCCGAAGATTCGCTGGTGGGAAAGCGACCCGCGCTACAAGCTTTCCGTGCCGGTGCAACTTACCCGAAACAATGGCGAAGCCATGACCGGGCAGATCATGGATCTCTCGATCGGCGGGTGCTTCGTGAAATTACGCGGGGACCTGGCGACTGATGAGGACATTGCTCTTCAGTTCACGATTTTCGGCTATAGCGTGATTTGCCGCGGCAACGTGGTTTGGCGGACTCATAGTACCGTGACGGTTCCGCGAGGCGTTGGCGTGAAGTTCGGCGTGCTTGGAAGGCTTGAGAAAAGGCACCTCAAGTTCATTAACCGGCGCCTGAAAAAAATCGCGCAGCTCTATCGACGTTCCAGATACCTTCTGAATCAGCAGGAATTCGTCGATCGTCTGAAAGAGATTGAGGTTGGCAAACGTCGCACCTTGAAAAGGCCTGTGAGATTTTCACGTCCGATGAAGGCGGTGGCTCCGGATGCGACCGCTGCGGCGGACGGTGTGGCTGCACCGGAGAAGCGGGAGTGAGTTTGACCACTCCGGGTTCCCCCTCTCCGATGGAGCGCGCATTGGAACTCGCCAGGAAAGCTCGCGATGAGGATGAGGTTCCCGTGGGAGCGGTCGTCCTGAAGGATGGGGCTGTCATCGGAACAGGTTACAACCGTCGCGAGCAGGATCAGGATCCTCTGGCGCACGCCGAGATCATGGCGATTCGTGAAGCAGCCACGAAGCTCGGGAGCTGGCGACTCGAAGGCTGTGACCTTTTCGTGACGCTGGAGCCCTGCCCGATGTGTCTTGCGGCCTGTCAGCAATCCCGCGTTTCACGCGTCGTGTATGGCGCAACAGATCCGAAGGGCGGCGCGCTCAGCCTCGGGTACCGAGTGCACGAGGATGCGAGGACCCATCACAGGTTTCAGGTTGAAGAGGCTCTCGATCCGCGATGCGGCGCTATCCTGAGCGAGTTCTTCCGGAATAAGCGGCAGCGTTCGACGTCGGGCTGAAATTGGTGTAGGCTGGTTTCATTATGGCGCTCAAAGTCCACTTCGCGAGTCTTTCATTTGGTGCATCCGTTGATCAGCAGACCGGAAGCCTTTCCATATTTGATATTGTCGAGGAGTTGCGGACCCCGCAGGTGCCGATGCATTTGCAGGCGTTGGTCATTACTCTTGCCATGGAGAAAACCGAACCCGGCGATTTCAACGGCAAGGTACTGATTCACATCCTCACACCGGATGGGAAACAGCAGATGGTGGGCACAGGTGAGATGCGCGTTCCTGCCCAGCAAAGACGTCTGAAAGCCGTTTTCCGTTTCGGCGGATTCCCGGTGCTTGCTTTTGGTGATCACCGTTTTGTGGTGTCACTGATGAATGACAAGGGATCCAAAGTGGGCGAGTCCCTGCTTGATTTCAACGTCGTTCAGGCGACCCAGGTCGCGCAGGGAGTGTCTCCGTCAGAGAAGCCTCCCGTTTCGCACTGAGGCTCAGGCGCCGCAGATCTGAGAGATCGCCGTCCACTGACCCTTTGCATCCAGGCCGGTGCATTCCACGAAGAAACCGGGTGTCATGTCCCAGGTGCAAGTGGTTTTGGTTGCGCGGTTGCCATAGGTTGTGCAGGAAATGATTTGACCGTCACTGCAACGGGTCTTGGTCGTACAGCTTCCGAAAGAGCCGGTTTTCGGCCCCTGCGCTGTCGTCTGAGTCAAAAGAGCTTCGGCTGTTTCCATGACCGCGTAGGCCAGTTCCTGATCGCTGAACTGAGCGCTTTTTCCGGTCGGTTCCTTTCTCATTTCAGCGAAGATCTGATTGAGAATCGCGGAAGGCTGGGCAACGCCCGCGAGGAAAGCGGCGGCGTCGTCAGAAGCCTGCTGAAGCGCTTCTTTGTCGTAGGCATCCATGGTGATCGCGGTCGTGACCGTCGCGACGAAGAGGCACTCGGGGACAGTGTGATTCGAGTCCTGCATGCAAACCAGGAAACCCACCGTGGAGCTGGCGAAATAGGAGCCCAGTGTGATGAGGCCTTCATGGGCTTTGGCTTGTGAAGCCACGCCTAGGGTCAGGGCCAAAGACAGCATAGAAATAAGCTTTTTCATCGTATTCTCCTTGGTAAAAACAAAAGTTGGGCCTGAGTAACAGCTTTGACACGGCATGGCAAATCTTTTCTAGCGTTCTTTGCTGCGATGCGTTAAGTCGGGCAAATGAGAATCCTCAGTCTGTTCTCCGCTGCTTCCCTGGTCATGGCTCTTTCGATTCCATCCGGGGTTCGAGCTGAATCCGCTCTGCTCCGGGTGGCTGGAAAAGGCGCCCAGGACGCGGCTCTTCGCGGCCTTCTCGAACAGGTCGAGGAACGCCTGCCGAAAACGCTCGTCCAAGAATTAAGGGCAAGCCATGAGGCGGGAATTCGCGTTGTCTTGAATCCGAAACTTCCCGCACCCGAACGTGCAGACCAGCTCTGTAATTCCGGGGCATCAAAAAAGAAAATCGTTCTGGGCAGGGTAAATGCCTGGTTTCAGGATCGGCTTGAGTTGAATCCATGGCTCATCCGTGAACTCGAGCTCAACCCCGAGCGGGAAATCGCCTGCACGCACGGAACTATTCGAAGGCTGGCGCTTGCCACGGTCATCCATGAATTGGCCCATCTTTACGATTTGCGAGACGAAGAGGGCCGGCACAGGTTTTCGGACCAAACCGCATTTCAGAAAAGGACCTGGACGGGAGGCGTGCCTCTCCGTACTCCAGACGCTTACGAACTCAAGAACTCGGCAGAGAATTTTGCGGTGAATCTCGAGTTTTTTCTTCTGGATCCGGAGTACGCCTGTCGACGCCCGACTCTGAACCGCTATTTCCAGTCGATATTCGGGAAGACGCAGTTACAGACCACCGCTTGCGAGCGGGACTCGACGGTGTTTCTGCACTCACAGAACATTGGAAAAAACCTCTTACGTAAGACCGACTTGAATCCGGATCGGATCTATCAGGTGCATTTTCTTTTCGCCTCGCGCGGGCCGGCGCTTATGTCGCGTTGGGGGCATGCCATGTACCGGCTGGTGGTCTGCGCACCAGAGCGAACGGAAGTGGGGCCTGACTGCCTGAGGGATATTCAGCACCATGTGGTTGTCAGTCACCGGGCCGCCGTGGACGACCTCTCGATCAGTTACTGGAAGGGAATTTTCGGGAAGTACCCTTCTCAGCTCTTTCTCTACTCACTTCCTGAGATCGTCGATGAATACACGAAGCTTGAACTCCGAGACATGCTGAGCCTGCCGTTGAAGATCTCCGATGCGGAAAAACAGAATTTCGTGAACCGAGTCCTTGAGCAGTATTGGGGGTATAGCGGGCGTTATCTTTTTTTCACGAACAACTGCGCCGACGAGGCGTTGCAGCTCGTCCAGGCTGCGGAAGAAGGGGACGCTTTCGCCGAGCTGCGAACCTTGCATCCCCTCGGCCTTTATAAGAAATACATCAAGGCCGGCCTGATCGATCCCGCGCTGGTGGAGGATAAGAACGAGGCCGAACGCCAGGGACTATTTTTTCGCTCCAAACAGGCGGCTTACGACAAGGCTTTGCGGATCCTCGACGGCGCGGGCGCATCCTTCGGGCAGACCCGGGTGTCTGAGTTCGCCGCAGCCACGACAGCCGATGCACGCCGAAAAGTGTACCAGGAACGCGCGCGAGTCGTATTGTCAGGCGCATTCTACGTTCTGGAGACTTTTGCGTTGATGGAGAATCAGAGGAAGCTCTCAAAAGCCGTCACCGCCGAGCTTGAATCGCTGCGTGATCGCAAAGATCCGCGTGCGGAGAAGTTCCTGACCGTTATCGCCTCCGGAATGAACCGAAGCCGGGCCCCGCGTTTTCAGCACGGTTACGGAGTGCCTCTGAAGAGTGACTTTGCTCCCGAGGACGCTGCCAAGGGGACGGATGAAGACGAGAAATGGACTCAACTCGCCAAGGACGTGAACTTCTGGCTGCGCGAGACTTTTGGCCCACAGCTTGACGAGATCAGTGCTACTTCCGGGAATATCGCTTTTTTCAGAAAAGAGCTTCTGAAGACGAAAACGGGGCTGTCCGACTAGGGACAGACCTCTTATGAGCGACTAGTTGACTAATATAGTCAGGTAATATATGTTCGCGCCGTGCGTTTTCTGACTTTCATCCTCATTGTATTTCTCAGTTCGTGGAGCGCTTGGGCCCGTCCCGAACACGGGGACGTGCGCGAGGCACTGGATCGCGCTGTCCAGTATCTTGATTTGTCTCAGCAGAAGGTGACCTCAGGAGAGGATTACTTCAGTGGTGAATGGCCCAGTACGATGCGAAGTACCCGTCGCATTCCGTTGATCGGACCTGCCGGTACGGGCGGATACGATTCCAACAGTTTCACCGTATCCTCCATTCATAATGCGCTGGCGTCGATCTGGAAGCGCCAGCAGCTTGAACGTATTCCTCCGATGCTCGATCTCTCAATGGAACGGATACTCAGCTATCAGAACGGCGATTCCTTTAACTTCTGGCCGTTGCTCGAACCGAAGCTGTATCAGTCCACTGATCCGGCCTTCGCCAGAATACGAAGGCCTAATCATTTCCCGATCAAATACGCTCGGCTCGAAGCCGGTTGCAACGTGTATAACGATGCGGACGATACTGCCGTCGCGTTCACGGCCATGCAGAATTACAATCTGGTCCGTCCGGAGAACGCGCTGGAGCTGCCCTCCGAGATCGGCCCTGTTTTCAGCCGATTCCGCGATGTGAACCGTTGGACTCCTCATTTTTACAATCTGCTGCACCGGACGATCAATACAGGCGCGTTCATGACCTGGCTCGAAGATGAGAAGCCGTTCCGTCCGAAATCCTACATCCCGAGCACGAACCGGTTTTATCTTCCTTTCGGCTTGAACGATGTCGACTGTGTCGTGAACGCGAACGTGCTGAACGCATTGGCCCGTTACGATGAGCTGGATACTCCAGGAGTCAAAGAGGCCTGCCGTTATATTGAGCGGGCTTTCCGGAAGGGGCGTCAGAAGAGCTGCGGAGTTTATTACCCCAGTCCTTTCAATGCTCATTACGTGGTCGCCAAGGCGTTTGATGCCGGCGTGAAGTGCCTTGAGCCCGCGGTGAAGATTGCCGTGAAGGATATCCTCAAAAAGCAGCTTCCCGACGGTTCCTGGAGGAGTTCGATCTCGGGAGACGATGTCCACACGAGTCTCTACGCGCTGAACGCGCTGCTGTATGCGGGACAGTTTGAAACGTTCAGCTCAGGCTCGGCGATCGATCTCGGTATCGGGAAAGCGCTCCTGAGCGGGCACAAGAACTTTGATGGAAGCATGTCGTGGAAGGAGGGGGTGTTCTTCTCCGGTGGAACGTTCGCCCGTCACTGGATTTTCTGGAAATCCGAGGCTTACACAACGTCACTGGCGGCCGACGCGCTCTCGCTCTATCTGGAACGTCACGGGAACATGGCCGCTGAATAAGCGGGTGATCACCTGCGAGGATTGTCCTCGTCGCCGTTTACACCGAACAGGTTCTCGCTATCGATTTCAGAGGCGAGTTCCTGATAACTCACCCTGCCGCCCGAGCTCGCCCAATGATCGATCGCTTGAATCAGGACCAAGTTCGTTTCATGGCCGACGTCGAAGGAGGTGGCCAGACCGGTGGTCAGGATGTCGAGATTTTTTGTCCCTCTCCGATCCGACGGACTCGACTTTCGGGCGAAGAACATCGAGTTGTAATAAGAGTATGAGCTGCAGCTGTTGAAGAAATAGATCTGATACTTTCTTGGATTCAGGCGTATGCGGAAGCCGTTTTGCGCTTCAAGCGTGGGGAGGTCCAGGTAGCCGCCGAGGCCGGAATGGCCGTCGTAAATCACGACCGAGGCGTTTTCGATGGCGTCTTTGAAAAAGTAATGGAACGCGCGACTGTTCTCATCGATTCCGGTTTCTCCGAAGAACAGGCGGATAACGAGAGCATGATTGCCCGACCGTTTGGTGAACTCCTCGATGTAGGGGAGTTTCCGGGCCCGGCTTTGAATCAGTGCGGTGATTTCGGCTCGGCTCCACTGGCGTGAACTGAAGCCTCCCTGCAAGAGCTTCTGTTTCAGTGAACGGAAGGTTTCGGCACCGATGTCCCTGGATGTGCTTGGATGGGGCTTGTTCCCTTCGGGCTCATCCATGCCAATCAAGACATGGATCGAAATCGTTCCGTTCGGGTCGGCCAGGCGCTCGTACTCCGGATAGCTTCGAGTCATGACCGGAATCGGCCGGATAAATGCTTCCACAACCCGATAATCCCGTCCCTGTAGAAGCGGGCACCCCGGCTGTGCGGGGTTCCAAAAATACCAGAAGTCCTCTTCGTCGCTGTAATGCTCGTCCGTGCAGGGGTAAGTCACCGTGCCGCCGCGGCGCACGCTTCCGGCCTGATAAATTTCATCCGGATTCATGGGAAGAATCACTTTATAGCGAGTGCGTGGTCCCCGTTGAACCACGATCGTTCCTTCGTGATGGTATCTGATGATGTAACGGCCTCGCGCACCAGCTTTGGGGCTGACCTGAATCCGGGTAATCTGATGATCGCCCTTCGGGACAGCAGGAATCTGGGCGGCGGCCATTGGGCCAAACAGATGCCAAATCTGCGCGTCGATCGCCTCTTCAACGCGCTGTTTGCCGGGAGTGCGCTGGCTGGCGATCTCCACTTCGTGATCAAAAACGAGAAGCGCTTCCCGCGAATCTTTCGCGGTGTAGAAACGCTCTTCGACCGAGGGGCCCGCCAGGGTTGCTTCTAGAACCTCTTCGGGTGCGGGTGGCGACTGTATGTCCGGGCTGCAGGAAAGCTGCAGTAAACTCAGAAATGGCAAGAGCTTGAATACAGAAGACTTCATAACCACCCCATTGAATGAGGGTGGGTTATGACACAACGCATAATTAGTCAAGGAGCTAAAGGTCGATGATCAGACGATTGGGGAGTTCGTCTTCGTTTTCCCTGTCAGCGGGGAAATGGGTCTGCAGAATTTCTCCTGCATGCTCAATGGCTTCAATCAGGCCGGCACTGAGATTCCCCGCGCGGATCCTGATAAGGAGTTGCTTCACCAGTTCGTCCCAGGTTCCCGGAGGCACTTTTGAATCGATTCCGACGTCCGTAATCACTTCCACACGGTGCTCCAGGAGCGAAACCGCGATCAGCACCCCTGTGCGGTTTTGAGTTTTGGAGAACCCGAGTACGTGAAATTGCTGGATCGCGCGCTGGTGGACCTCCTCGGCCATGACCCGGGGTCCGATGAGCATCCGCTTCAAAGGGGAGTACGCAGCAAGAGCATAACCGAGCGCTAGCAAAGGCAATTCAAGCCATAGGTACCAAACCGGTTCCCATTCCGGAAAGAGGTAATACGAGAGGAGAGCTCCCAGCAGAGCGATGAAAATACCCAGACGCCAGTGGGCACTGGAGTAACTATCGCTTTCCGCCAGAACCATCGGGACTATCTCTCCTGACGTCCTTTTCTCCACGGATTGAACTGCCGTTGAGATCGCCTGGATATCTTCGTCACGAATCATTTTTCCCTCACGCATTCACCACCGCCCCGATGCGCCGCCGCCCGAGAAACCGCCGCCTCCACCGCCTCGCGAAAACCCGCCGCTTCCGAGACCACCGAATCCGCCGAGCCCCGCCCCAACTCCGCCCCAGATGCTTCGGCGTCTTGTCCGGCCGAAACCTCTGCCGCCACCGAAAAATCGCGGAAAAAGGAAGAAGAACAGGAGAATTGGAAAAAGAAGAGAACCCCCGCCGCCTACCTTGGGGCGTGACAGCACCCTGCGCGCGGGGAGCGCTTCCAGCGGGCCTCCGATCTTTGCGGCAATTGCCTGGAGTCCCGAGATCACCCCCGCGTCGTAGGCGCTTCTTTGAAAATGGGGAAGAATTTCTTCTCTGATGATTCGGCCGGCGGTGATGTCCGGAAGAGATCCTTCAAGACCTTGACCGACTTCGATTCGAACAGCGCGGTCATTCAGGGCCACGAGAAGGAGAACTCCGTCGTCTTTTTTCTCGTCTCCGAGTTTCCACTCGTCGGCGACGCGTATCGAAAAATTCTCGACCGGCTCGCCTTCCAGGGAGCTCACGGTTAACAGCTGAATCTGCGGTCCGTGCTGCTGCCGGAATTGCCGGAGGCTTGAAACAAGCTGCTGCTGAAGGGTGTGCCCAAGTAACCCAGCCTCATCCACTACGAATTCCTGATAGACCGGAATGCTCCGGGCGTGCGCGGCGAATGGTTGCGTGAGCATGAAGAGGACGCTAGCGGCGAAAAATCCGAATCGACTCATTTGAAATCGACCTTGGGGGCGTTCTCCAGCTCGCCTACGTTCTCAACCGTGAACTGCGGCTTTTTCTCATAATGGAGGAATATGGAGTTGGTCCAGGAAGAGGGTGGGACCGTCACCAGATTATTGAAACGTTTCACGGCCTCGATGTAACGCTGTCTGGCGATGGTGACCCGGTTTTCGGTTCCCTCGAGTTGGACTTGAAGGTCGCGAAAATTCTCGTTTGCTTTGAGGTCCGGGTACTTTTCGACGACCACCATCAGACGTGAGAGGGCCGTACTCAACCCTGCCTGGGCCTGTGAGAATTTTTCGAGATTTTGCTGCGTTAGCTGGTCCGCATTAAACTGCACCGACGTTGCCTTGGAACGCGCTTCCACTACGGCCTGCAGCGTTTGCTTTTCGTGAGACGCATACTGCTTCACCACTTGAACCAGATTCGGAATCAGGTCCGCGCGTCGCTTATATTGGTTGAGCACCTCGGACCATGCCGCCTCGACTTCGTTTTGTGCGGTAGGGATGCTCTGGATGCCGCAGCCGCTCAGGAGCGTTGTAGCAACCCAAAATAGCAAAAGTTTTTGAAGCGGAAACTTGAGTTGAGCCATTCACGAACTCCTTTCGAGACGGGGCGTCAGAGGACGGGTCTCATGGGGTGCAAGAAACAGGCAGCTTAGTAGGAAAAAGCCGCTTGATCTATTGCTAATATTGGATAGTCTGCGGTCCATGATGAAATGCGTCATTCCACTTTTACTGGCCGTGACAGTTCTTCCGTCGTCTTTGCTTGCGAGCGAAACCACCGCAGCCCCGAGTTCCGTACACTCGGTGAAACCCGCTTCGGATTACTTCCTGCAGTTTTCGATGCTTTCGTCAAAGTCGGGACAGAAGAACGATTTTCGTTCCCTGAAGGGTTCAGCCAGTGATGACACCGGCGGGATGTCGGAATCCACTTCGATCCCAAACCTGAGTTATGCCGCAGGTGTCGGGATTCTGAAGTTTCAGGAAAACCACCGATTCGTGGTTGCGGCCCTGCAATCGCTGGATAGCCGTGAACTTCGCACCATTCCGACGCCGTTTGGCAGAAATTTTGTCATTCCCGGGCAGATATTCGCTCTCAAATACAGCTACGCAGTAGCGCCGAATTGGCGGCTGAGTGCGGGAGGCGCATATATCGATGTTTTCCGTTTCACGGATCCTTCCGCGGGAGTGACGTACAGGCGTTCCGCCGGGAACGGGCTGTCTTACCGGATGGGCGTTGACTTCGCCGCTCCCATCAATGCGAAAAGCAAAAGAGATCATCTGATCACGCGCACGACGGCGCGCTCGGGTGCGTATCTTCGTAAAGCCAACTGGTCCGCTCATGGCAGCTTGTCGCATTCTGTGCCGTTCTTCCGCGCGGTTTCCGCGACACCCGGCGCAATCTCCCATGGTTCCGTTTCCCACGGGGCGGGGGGGCCTGGCGGAATGCCCGCGATGGGTCAGATCGAAGAGATTGATCTCGTCCTCAGTGACAGGGAAGTCAGTCGTACGATGACCTCGATCGGCGGATCTTTCTCTTTATCGGATTCCGTTTCGCTCAGCACCGGGTTTGGGATCACCTATCTGAGGACGGCTCGCAATACGGATATCTGGATGTCGAATATGAAACCCATTGGGGCCAAATTCTCAATGAATAAGATGGAAGTCGGAACCAATCTGACGTTGAATTCGGATATTCAGAATTATCAGAGGCTCTCCTTGCCACGGCTGTGGAACGTCGATGTGACGGTGAGCTATTTTTTCGGGCAGCATCCGCGGGAGATGTAGAACGCTCGAATTTCAATTACTCTGTCCCTTTCGAAACTGGTTTGATCAAAAAGGAAAAAACATGAAAACAAAACGTGCAACGTCGAAAAAAAACAAAGTTAACAAAAAAGAAGCTGAGTGCCAGGCGATCTGCCTCCTCATGACTGGAAAAAAGGCAAAAGCCTTTGGTCGCGCGGGCGCCGCTTTCTACAAGGACTATCTCAAGCTCGCGAAAAAGCAGGGCAACAAGAAGCTTATCCAGGAACTGGAGAAGGCGGTTGTCGAACTCTCACAATTTGGCAAGGAAGGCAGCTGCGGCTGTACTTAAAGTGGCCGATTTCGACTGAAGACGACGGCTCGATCGGGGCCGAAGCTTTGTTTGAATCGACTTAAGTTCCTGAGAAACACCTTCGCTGCGATGAGTTCCCCGACCGCGCACATCAGCACATCGGAATGTGAAGACCAGTGGCGAAGGCCGAGCCCGAAGAAGATGACTGCCGCAATCACGGCGAGAAGCAGTGACAGTCCGTAAGGCAGTCGCGCGGCTTCGCGCTTTGGATGAAACTCTTTTTCGATATCACAGGCAATTGCATCGGACCGGGCTCCCATTGCGGAAAAGCCGACGGAGACCGCGAGTAGAAAAAGCGCATAGCCCCCTCCCAGGATCACTTCGCCATGAATGTGGCTCATTCAAGGCCCCGGTTTTCCGATGTGCCGCTCACTTCAGTGAAAAGGGGTTGATGAGTGATGTCAGCTGGTGCGGGTTTCACGCGGTACCGGACGCCTCTCCAGCAGAGCCAGAGCAGAGGCAGCACTCCGCCGATAATGAAAACGGCGTCTCCCGGAAGTCGAAGCCACTCGATCAATCTCAGCGTATCCGTCGTCAGGAAATCGATCTGACGAGCTTCGAAGTATCCAGCCCGGACCGAGTGATACAACTGAACGAGTCCGATCGGAAACAGAGTGGCGAAGACCATCCATGCAAGCCCCAGGTTCAGTGACCAGAAACTGATTTTCGCGGCACGGTCCGACCACCTGTCGTCGGGCATCAGGTAGCGAAGGATGAAAAGCGCGAGCCCGGCCGCGAGCATCCCGTAGACACCCATCATCGCAGCGTGTCCATGGTTGGCGGTGAGGGCGGTTCCGATCTGGAAGTAGGAAACAATCGGCAGATTGATCAGGAATCCAAAAATACCGGCTCCGAGAAAATTCCAGAATCCCACGGCAACGAGAAACATGACCGACCATCGATGAGGAAACGGTGCCGCCGATTTAGCCTGCTGATGCAGGCCCAGACGCACGAAGCTCCAGGCTTCAACGGTCAGGAACGTCAGCGGAATCACTTCCGCAGCAGAGAAGAACGCGCCGAGCGCCATGTGCTCGACCGGCTCGCCCGAGAAGTACAGGTGATGCATTGTTCCGACCACTCCGCCGATCGAGTACAGAATGATGTCGAGGTAGACGACCCGGAGCGCGATTTTTTCGGTCACAACTCCGAGTAAGACGAAAATATAGGCTACGGCCACTGTCGTGAACAACTCGAGGAAATCCTCCACCCAGAGATGGACCACCCAGAAGCGCCAGAAGTCGTTCACGGTGAATGATGAGTCGGGGTGTGACAGGAGGCCAACCGCGTAAAATGACGGAATTGCCAGCGCGGAGAAGAAGAAGAGCCAAGGCATGTTGCCGATGTGGTCCGACGGCAGCCTGGCTCTCAAGCTCCGGAAAACGATCACCACCCAGAAGAATAGCCCGATCGACAGCAGTAACTGCCAAAAGCGGCCCAAATCCAGGTATTCCATGCCTTGATTTCCAAACCAGAGACTCGTTGTGATTCCGTGAATTCCGAGCATTTCGCCTGCCATGCTGCCGAAGACGACGACGGCGAGAGCACCGAGCAGCAGGTAGGAAAGAACCGCCTGACCCTTCGGTTCACGACCCGAAATCATGGGTGCGAGAAAGATTCCCGCGGCCAGGAAGGACGTGGATACCCAGAAAATAGCGAGCTGGATGTGCCATGTCCGAGCCAGGTTGAATGGGATGTATTGAGCGAGGTTCAAGCCGAAGAAACCAGATATCTCCGCACGGTAGTGCTGGGTGGCGCCGCCGACCAGTGTCTGGAGCAGGAACAGCGCCGCCATCACGAGCATGAACCAGGCACAGGCTCGCTGGGCAGGAGTGAGCGCCACATCGCCAGGACGCCGGAAAGAGAGGATGAGGCTCTCGCGTCCGTGCCACCCCAAAAAGTTCCACTTTCCAAACGAAGCGAGCAGAAGGCCGATGCCGCCCAATAAGGCGATCAGTGAAAGGACGCTCCAGAAAACCATATCGGCCGTCGGCCGATTTTCCACCAGCGGCTCTGGGGGCCAGTTGTTCGTATAAGAATAATCTTTGCCTGGGCGTAGTGCGGCAGAAGCCCATGCTGCCCATCCGAAAAATGCGGTTACTTTTCTCAGGTCCTCAGCGTTCGAGAGGATTCCCGGTTGCAGTCCTTTGGTCGCGGCGGCATCAGAAAAATATTCGCGATAATGTTCCAGCATTCGCGCATGAGCTGCTGTCTGAGTGGTGGTAAGAGTCAGAATCCCGGTCTGAGAATCATAGCGGTTTTCCTTGAACTCGCGAGCCGTGCGAAAACGCGCTTCTGGTTTGTCCTTGCCGCCATTTGCGTCAGCCACGAATTCCGCAGCGCGCCGCAAATAGTCAGCTGTGAAATCGGGTCCAAGGTATGCGCCGTGGCCGAATACGGAGCCGTATTCCATCAGGCCGCTGCGCAGGAAAATGCGTTGTCCGTCCTGGATATCCCTGCCCGTGAATACAACGCTTCCGGATGAGTCCACTACGCTGACCGGGATCGGAGGAGCATGGCCGTACGTGCGAAAGGCAAGGAAGCCGAGTACGAAGAATCCGATCAGAAAAACGAAAAGCGACGCATGAAGCCAACGTTTCGAAATCAGCATTCCGCGTTTTTCAGACTTGGTCATTGCGAGTCCCCCCGAAGGCAAAAGGCGTCGCTTGCAAAGTGTGTACGAGGTGGGGAGTTTCTCCTTCAGGTGTCAGTCATGACACATCTGTTCAGGTCAATCCATTTGCTCGATCATATGAGTATCGTCATTTTTTACCGTGGGGGTTTTATGTCGGGGCGAGGCGGTGCCTTGCGGGCGGCGCTAGTGGCAAAGCTGTTCACTGTCCTGATGAGTCTCACGATTGTGAGTTCTGGCTGCAACCGCAGCGTCCTCTTGAGCGGCTTGTCGATCGATACTGCGCCTGAATCCGCGCCGCAGCCTTCGCCCGGGCCCTCCTCAAAACTCATCAGCTTGCCAAATGGCATGCAAATATCTTCAGAACATCCGAGGGTCTTCATCACAAAACAGAAGTTCGAGGAAATGCTCCCTTTGATGAACGGGCCAAAGGCAAAGGATCCCTACAAAAGATGGTTCAACCTTCTGAAGCAGTCCCAGGATTCTGGTACCCCGGTTCAGCTTCCGTCGCTGGCCATCCTTTATAAAGTCACGGGAGATATCAGTTACCTGAGCCAGCTCATTTCACGCATTCCTCTTAGTTCCACTTCGGGTGCTCCTTCAATCGAGGAGCTTCGCGCGCTCGATCTTGTCTTTGACGATATTCCGGATTCCACAAAATGGGCTGTCATGAAAAGAGCTTCAGACAATCCTGACGGTTTTTACTACGGCGCCGTTGGTGAATCCAACTCCAGCATCAAGCCAAGCTGGGGCTATCACCGCCAAGGTGGGGTTGCTGTGGCTCTTCTGTATTCAGGAGTGTTCGCGGGAACGGATTACGAAATGAACAAAGACGCGAATATCCATCGCTTCGATGCGCACAATTTTCTGACCCACGTGAAGGACGAGTTTTCCCCGTCCGGGGGTTATTTCTGGAATATTGAAAATCGAATAGCCGGAAGTCCGCAATACAACACGGCTCTTCCGGGCAGTTTCGGTGGCATGTTCGACAACTTTGGCTACGATTCGTCTTTAGGCGAAGAGGGAAGCAGCATTCTTTCAGTGGCGGAGTTCTCGTTTTTAACGGGAGAGGATCATTATTCCGGATTCCTGCATGAACAGGCCCGGGCAAGCTTTTACCAGAACATGCAGTATCCTTATCTGAACAGCAAGCCGAGCGCCAATGTATGGTGCCATCGCGCCGGAGATGAATGGCACACCGTAGCCCGCATCTGGAACACTCAAACCGACTACATACAGGAGCCGCCCATTCAGAACGCACCGCTGGTTGCCTGGCTCTATCAGGATTCACGCATGCAGCATTTTGTGAATCATGGCACGCAGATCGAGCTCTGCGGCGTTCCTTATAACTATCTGTACATGGATCTTCTTTTCTATGACGACACGCTGGAGGAGGAAGGGCCGGCATCGAATCCGACGGCCAGCTATTTCAGCGGCCCGGGTCTCGTCAGCATGCGAGCCAGCTGGGAAAACGACGCGGCCTTCGGCGTATTCATGGCCGGTGAGGCCATCAGCCGCAGATACGAGGACGCAGGATCATTCCTGCTTGGCCGCAAGGTCGATGTGATCGTGCAGGGCGGCGCCCGCATTCGCGGAAATGTCATCAATGAACGTGCTCATTGGTATCACATCCGATCGGCATCAAAGAATACGCTGAAGATTTTTGATCCGCTGGAACGATTTGACATCGATCCCGTGACTGGAGCGACGCTTCCGCTCCATGCGGGGGGGTGGTCCTTGGTGGGTTCAGACAACCTCGGAGGACAGATCTTTGATACGGCTCTGTCGAGCGCAGACGGCTGCATTTATGCCCCTGATGGAAACACCAGCTCCTGTTCCTCAAGGATTTACAGAAAGGAGGGCTCAGCGTTTCCGGAAAATTTCGGGATCTACGAACGCGCGGATATCATCAAATATGAACACCGGCCTGCGGCGTTCACATACACCGTTGGGGATCTGACAGCTTCTTACACCAGGAAGATCGATTTTTTTGACCGCGAGTTCCTGTATCTGCGACCGGATATATTCATCATTTTCGACCGGGTGCAATCCGTCGATCCCGAATTCAAGAAAGTTTGGGTTGCGCATACCATGGATTCCCCTGTTCCCGATGGAATTCCCGCTCCCTTGCCGCCGTTGTCCCTTGGGATGAGCGCATTCAGTGATTCCAGGAAACTGCTGATATCCAATCCGAAAAACAACACACAGATGAGCATGCTCCTGCCAGAGTCCAATCGAGTGGTGATCCGCGGCGGAGATACGATGCTCGTTTCGCCCCGGTCCCTTAACTCGGGCATCACATTGCAAGGCGCTGACGGGGCTCCTCTCGCTGAACTCGACATTCCTCGCTGGCTTGAATTATTTGCGGTTGGAGCCACCACAACCGGATCGGTGACAATTACAGGAGAGGCGGAATCCGTCCAGAATACCCTGGCGGGTGATGGGCAGATCACTCAGGTTCAGAAAACGTTAGTGGCGGCCACCGAGACTGTCAGTTTTCAAAACAAGCACCAGCTTGAGGTTTCCGGCGACCCATCGTACAGCGTCACGACCACGACGCTGACAGATCTGACGCAAAACTGGATTCCCGATCAATGGCGAGGATACCGGCTCTGGATTCGGGGACCTGAATTGTTTTTGACCATCACGTCGAATACGTCAAATACACTGACGTTCGCTGAAGTTCCGAATCTCGTTCGAGGTTGGGCCTATCAGGTGGACCGCCCGGTGGCGAATACAACAAAGCTGTGGAAAAAAATCGATTCGATTACGGCCCAGGGGCTCGATGTCGGTAATTTTTCTGTATCAGTACCCCATTACTTTGACACCGAGGATGCGCTCGGGCGGCTTCATTCATTTGTCCCGCATTCCGATGCAACAGGTGATACCTACAAAAAGCGCAAGGAGCTGGGTCAGTACACGATCAATATCGAGGCGTCCATTCCGAAAAAACTGGATCAGTTTTTGAACGTCCTGGCTCTTCGCGATCCGAGTGTGCCCATGCCGAGCGCGCAGCTTCTGAAGTCAGTCGAAGCAAATGCTTCAGGTGCACTCCTGACGGATTCCGTGACTGGACGAACATTTGTCCTCTTCGGCAATTCCCGCGATACCCTCTCAGCATTTCAGGTGAATGTCGGTCCAGGCGCAGCGAGAGGCGTGATCTGTGATCTTGCGCCGAACGCTCTTTACTCCGTAGAAATAGATGCCGGAGGATTGCTGCAGGTCGCCCCGAATTCAGCAGGAGGCGCGATAAGAACAAGCTCGATGGGAATTCTTTCAGTTCAGGTTTCCGCGACAGGCGAGATTTCATCCCGGGACCTGTGATATGGATGTCTTGAGGTTGTCTTGTGGAAGAGCTTCTCATTGTTGCAATCTGTCTTGTGTTGAACGGCCTGCTCTCAGCCTTTGAGATGGCCTTTGTCAGTGTTTCACGAAACGAACTCAAGAAAGCGGTCAAAACCGGTTCAAAAAATGCTCAGTCGATCCTGATCCGGCGTGACAATCCTGAGCGCACGCTTTCCGTGATCCAAATTGGAATCACCCTTGTCGGGGCCGTGGCCGCTGCGGTCGCCGGCGTCGGAGCTGCCGAAACCATCCAACCTTTTTTCATGACGCAATGGCATATGCGAGAGTGGAGCGCGGAACTGCTTTCGATTGTTCTGATCGTTCTGCCGCTCACGTATTTCAGTGTGGTTCTCGGAGAGCTGGTGCCAAAATCCCTCGCGCTTCGTGCGCCCATGATCATCGTACTCAAGGGTTCCGCGTGGCTGTTCGTAGCGGACCGGGTACTCTCGCCGGCGGTTTCGGCTCTGGAGTGGTCGACAAAACGCCTTTTGAGATTTTTTCTGCCGGGCCGGAAAATCGTACATGAACCGGAGCCGGCAATCGAAATTGAGAATCTCGCTCCCGCCCACCGGCAAGCTGTGATCAATCTGGCTCACATCGAGAGCCGTCAGATCAAGGACATCATGGTTCCCTGGCGCGAGGTGGCGTGTGTGAGTCTCGTGGACTCCATGCAGACCGTGCTCTCCGCCGTGTTTGAATCGGGGTACACTCGACTGCCCGTAACCGATGCTGCGAGTGTGACCGGTATTCTCCACACGAAGGAATTTCTGACCTTCCGCGAGAGCGGCGGTGACACCTGGCAGGCCGTAATCCGTCCGGCGTTGAACGTGAAGGCCGTCGATACCGCGCTCTCTGTTCTTCGTCTGATGCAAAACACGCGTAATCACATGTGCATCGTCTGGTCGCCCACTGGGGAGCGCATCGGCATTGTCACGATGGAAGATATTCTCGAGGAGTTCCTCGGGGAGATTTATGACGAGGACGAGGACGACCGGATTCGCAAGCTCTTTGCTGCGAGGACAAAAAGAAGGCGTCGCGAGGAGTGACGGAGCCGCAGCTTCAGTCGCTTGCCAACAACCGTAGTTGGAGTCGCCCACTTCAGTTGGCGACATGAACGCCAATTCGCATTGAATTTCACGGGTTCACGGACGGCATGGCGGGTGCTTTACCAGAGCACCTGCGGCGCACTGTCAGAGGACTGGCAGGATCCCGCCGCAATTAACTGAAGGAGTAGTAGTTATGAAATCGCATGATCTCGTCATACTGATCTCGTTAGCGTTGGCGGCCGGAAGTGGTTGCGCAAAGTCAGATTTGCTTTCCGCTGAATCGCTCAGTATCAGCGGTCAGCTTTCCACTGCGACAGACGGTGGTGGTGCTCGCGTGAGTTCGGCATTCAAAGTCGATGCTGATGCCTTGAGTTCTGCGGAGGGCTTGCGGTTTGCGTCGCTGCTCAGTGTTCAGGCTCTGTCTGAACTCACTGTTTACTGCGTTACCTTCGCTCTGCCTCCCACGTCGGGGGTAGGAAGTGTGGACGTCGATGGAAAGTTCAAGGTGACCATGGAGGGCGCAAAAAGCCAGCAGTTTGGCTGTTTCGTCATGAAGGATGAGGACGTTGTGGCGACGCTTGTCTTCAAGGACGAAAGCGAAAAAGCCATGGACGGAAGTGATCAGACTCTCACGCACGCCGCTTTTGATGCGGATGCAAGCTTCGGGACAATCGTTCTGGATCTCGAAAAGGGTACCGCTGTCGCCGACCTGGCGGAGGTGGACGCGGTGAGAAACGTGGCTGTTGCCAGCGGAACGGAATTTGATCCGTCGGGCAGCTGGACCATTCAGCCCGTCGATTTCATCCTTCCGAAAGGTTACGTGGCTGCTTGCGCAGGTGATGGACAAAATGATGAGTGCAAAGGGCCGCGTGTCGGAGAGAACATTTTCCTGAAGCGCCTGGACGGCTTCAAGTATGCTGCTGGTGCCACCACTGCTGAACGACGTTATGCCTTGATGGTTTGGCAATCCGAGCAGTCGTTCCAGGCTTGTGGTTCGAAGCTCGGTTTTTCATACGCGGAAGCTAAAACGCAAGCCGGAATCGATCTCAGTCTGTCCGGCGTCGCTGAAGGATCTTTCGACTTTCCGGTCGGTCTTGAGGACGGGTGGAAAGATGTCGCAAACGCCACGTCTCTTCATGAAATGCGTGCCTGTGGCCCGGTCGCCGTGGTCCTGAGCGGACAGACGAAAACGGGCTGGAAATGCGTGGATAGCGGTAACCACTATCAGATCCATCTGGGTGGAGGTTGCGTGAATACGGCCGACAACCAGTCGGTCAAGCTGTACGATTGGGGCGCGCTGAATAGTCACGAATCGACGGATCTGGGCAGTGGGTATTTTCTTCGCGTGAGCTCAGGCACTACCACGATCGATGGCGTTCTCACCAGCGTGAGATGTGAGAACATCGGCGGTGAGTTTGATTCCGCAGGAAACGCCTGTAACCAGGGCGAGGCCGGGTGTTTTGACTGGAACAATGTTGCGGTACTGGTCGCTCAAGATCAGCTCTGTTCGACGATCAGCACGGGAACGGCCCAGGGTCAGCTGGCTCAGCTGCAGTGCTATGCACAGCACTACTGGCAGAACCAGGATGATGATGGATGCCTACGCAGCATTGAAACCAATTATGCTGCGGAAAGTCCTGCCGACTTCGTGCTCGATCAGGACGGACCGCAGAAAGCGCGATCGGAGCATTTGCTCGGGCTGATGAGCTACGGTTCCCCGAACGAAGCGACGATTCGTGAGGAAGGGGAAGCCGTTCGCGGCGCACGCGGTGGAAACGGTGATTACATTCCCTGTCGTGTCTTCCAGACAACGACGATCACGTTCAAGAAGGTCGCGGATTCAAAACTGCTGGTCGAGTTCATTGAGGAGCAAAAGAATCTGAGCCTGGACAAGCCCGCCTGCGAAGCTGAGTTTCAGAACCGCTCCATGAAAGGAATGTTCTACATGGCCAAATGACGGCTCTGGCGCACTGCGATTGAAGTTGAGTTGGAGGGGGCGTGTTCCGAAAGGGGCGCGCCCCCTTTGCCTGAGGATCAGGCGTCCTTTGTGCAAGTGATGTAGTCGTGATGCGTATCAGCAATCCTCAGCTCGATCCCGCTCTTCGCGAAGTTCTGGAAACAGCCAGTCGCTCGGGTATTCCATGGTTTTTCCATCGCGATATGTCCCTGCAGATCGGGTATGGAACGAAGGGTCGCCGCGTTCGCATCGATTCGATGGCGCGTGTAAAGCAAATCGCGCAGGAGTTCGCCACTCTGAATTCCGCCGCATTCCGGATCCCGGTCGTTTCGATCACGGGAACCAATGGAAAAACCACCGTCACCCGAATGATCAGTCACCTCCTGTCAGAGTCCGGGAGCTCGGTAGGAATGACCAGTACCGACGGGATCTTTATCCGGGGTGTTTGCGTCAAACCCGGCGATATGACAGGACCGCGCTCCGCAAGAAGGATCTTGTCGGACGCTTCGGTCGAGGTAGCTGTTCTTGAGACGGCCCGTGGAGGGATTGTTCGGGCAGGCCTGGGTTACGATGCCGCCGATGTCGCAGTATTGACGAATATTCAACCGGACCACATAGGCCAGGATGGTATCCGAACAATGGACGATCTGATTCGGATCAAGAAAGTCGTGGCTGATCGAGTTCTTTCAGACGGAACGCTGGTCCTCAATGCCGATGACGATCTGCTGGTGAGGCTCGCGGGTTCCGGTGGTTTCGAGCAAGGTCCGAAGAGTCTTGTTCTATTCTCACGCCGTCCTGGAAATCAGTTCGTTCGGTCGCACCTTCAAAGAGGAGGGCGCGCTTATTACCTGAAGGACGGCGTTATCATGGAGGCCGGTCCAGGAAACCCGGAGAGCCCGGAAGGAGAGCGTGCGCTTCTGCCTGCCCATGAAGTCGGCTCGTCGCTGGGAGGTACCGCTCTCTTCCAACTTTCCAATGCACTTGCCGCGATAGCAGCTGTCCGCGCACTCGGCCGATCCCCATCCGGGGTTGCCGTGAGCATACGCACTTTCGAAAATGAGACGCACAATAGAGGCAGGATGAACCTTTACCGTCTGAAACGAGGGCACTTGCTTGTTGATTACGGCCATAATCCGGAAGCCATCCGCGTTATCGGGGAATGGGTGAAGACGAGGCATGCCTCAACTGTCATCTGCATTTTAGGACTTCCAGGTGACCGTGCGGATTCGCTCCTGCGGAGTTCCGCTCGCATCGCAGCCCGCTATTTTCCTAACATCGTATTGAGGGAGGATGAAGATCTTCGTGGGAGAGCGCCCGGTGAATTGGCCGAAATCATGGCTGCGGCGATCCGAGAAGAAGCGGAAACGACAAATGTGGAAATCATTCTAAATGGTGCGGATGCTTTGCGGAACTGTATTGAACGCATGGGATCCGATGACTTGACTGTGCTCTTTCACGACGAATGGAGTTCCGTTGCTGGAATTCTGGCCGAGTTCAGTGCAACGCCATCCAGGACGGAGGCCCGATTATGATCCCGCGGGAGCAGCGCGTTGTCGGAATCATGGAGCAGGGAAGATACTGGCTATTTGCCAAACTGATCTTGAACGGGATTACTCAGGCCTTCGCTGCCCTTTTTGCCTCACGAATGATGCACCTCGCTTTTGACCTGACTCATAAAAAACAGTTCGTCGAATGGATCACTTTCGCCAGATATGGAGCGGGGCTTGCGCTTGCTGCTCTGCTTGTAGCCTGGCTTCGAATGGCTGAGAGAGTGGATGCGGAGCGCATGGGTCAGGACTATGGAAATCAGCTTCGAATCCGACTTTTTGAGCACATCAGCAATACATCCGTGAGGTTCTTCCAGCAGCGTAGCCGTGGCGGAGTGATGCTTCGGTTCATTGGCGATTTGAAAGTACTTCGTTTATGGATCAGTCTCGGGCTGGCGCGCATTGTCGTGGCCACCGCGAGCACGGTCATCGCGATGGCGGGCCTTGCGTGGATGAATCGAGCAATGGCGATCTCCGCCACCTCCATCCTCATAGTGGGCTGTTTCCTGGGCTTCGCTTGGGGAAAACATCTTCATCAGGCGGTTGTCGAATCCAGACGGCGTCAGTCGATCTTCGCGGCGAACGTAAACGATAAGATATCTTCGATCGCCGTCGTGCAAGCGTTCGGCCAGTCGGGTCGTGAACGCGAACGGATCGCGAAGCAGGGGGAGAAACTGAAAGAAGCCATGATCACGCAAGCCCGAGCAAGTGCTCAGCTCAGGTCGATCGGGGATGCAACGGCTTCCCTGGCGACCGCAATGGTTCTGCTGGTTGGCGCTTACGAAGTTCAGTTGGGTAGAGCTACTGGCGGGACTGTAGTTGCGGCCATGTCGCTTGTCGGTTTGGTCACGCCACTGCTTCGCGATTTGAGTTCGGCCTTCGTTTTATGGCACGGGGCCCGCGTTTCAAATGGTAAGATCGTGGAATTCATACGGACGTCCCGTAAGATCGTTGATACGCCCTTTGCTCCTGATCTCCTGCCTGGTTCGGGAAAGCTGGAGTTTCGCGGCGTGAGCCTCGGCAAGATTTTGCGAGGAATCTCCGTTTTCGCGCATCCCGGTACTCGAATCGCCGTTATCGGTCCGAACGGGTCGGGAAAGTCGACCCTCCTCAGCCTGGCGGCGCGGCTTGCTGATCCTGATGAAGGTCAGATCCTGCTCGATGGCCAGAAGTTATCAGACCACAGCCTTGCATCACTGAGGCACAGGCTCGGAATGGTGAGTCCGGACCTTCCCCTGCTACGCGGGCCGATCGAGGAGAACCTCCGCTATCGCTGGCCCGAGGCTCCCGAGGATGAGATTGCCCGAGTCCTGAAGCTCTGTGGCGTGGAGGAAATTATAAAAGAACTGCCGGACGGCCTGCGGACGCGAATTACGGAGGGGGGCGCCAACCTTTCGCTTGGACAACGTCAGCGGATATCCCTGGCGCGCGCGCTCGTCGGTTCTCCTTCCATTCTTTTGCTGGATGAAGCGGATGCCAATCTGGACCCGCGCTCCTCTTCTGTTCTCGAGAAGGTGATGGCGAATTATCCCGGTACGGTGCTTATGGTATCGCATAACATGAATTTCGCGCGATCGGCGGATACCGTCTGGTACATGGAAGACGGTGCAATCGTTGAAACGGGGGCGCCTCAGACTGTATTTGGCGCAAACGGGCCAGCGTCGCGCTTTTTCAACGCGCGTGCAATCTGTTCGGTCTAGAGGGAATGGACCTGCAAGCCGCAATCGCGGCAATCGATTCGAGACGGTACGAATGTGCAATCATTTGCCTCTCTGGCGGAAAGAAAGCTGAACCGCCGCGCGCCAGGTGATCCTGGACCGAAGGCGAATTCGGTTGCGCAGAGACTAACACCAGCTTTTGAACGGGATAGTTCACGATCCGCTCATGATTCACGAGTTCCATATCGTCCGCATTCACGACCAGTTTTCCCGCTGGCAATAAGCGAGCGATGATTGATCCCGGCTCCACGGCAGAACTGGCAAGCACCGCTATATCGAGTTCCGGGAGGTCGTGCGTCGGGGAGAGAGTTGTCTCGAATATCGCCGCGTCCACGCCCGGATCTCCGAGGAGGAGGTGCGCCGGATTGATCGTGCTCGTGCTGGAAACTATTTTGGAATCGACAAAGGTGCCCTTTGGGTTCGCAAGTCCCACGCGAAGCCCTGTCCTTCTCAGTTCTTCTTCGATGACGAGGGCGATGTCAGCGGAACCAAATACTCCGAAGACAGGAATTCTGCCGTCCCCGTGATCTGGATAGAGATAGTCCAGGATCGCGGCTCCGGCATCACGCGAAGGCCCTCGTCGTGGGAAGTGATGCACCCGGATGCCAGGTCCTGCGTTCACTTCAATGATTCCTATTCTTTGATCAGATAGTGGACGAGAAACGTCCCGGAGAATGAGATCAATTCCGCATAGGGGTAATCCCAGGATGCGTGCAGCCCTCTCACAGATATTTCGTACTTCCGGGTGAATTCCATCAGTGACGTCGTCAGCGCATCCTCCCTGGGACAGATTAGCGTTTCCTCTGAGTGTCACAATTGATCCAGCTGGCGGGACATCTTCGCGATTTTTGCCGGCTTTGCTTAAAAATGCGTCCGCAATGGCGTCGAGCCTGAGCCGGGTCATCGGTTTATCGCGCCCGGACCCTCGCAAAGGGTTTCGGTTTTCAATGTCGATCAACTCCGCGATTGAGTGGACGCCGTCTCCCGTTACATGCGCCGGGATCCTTTCCGCAGCGGCGAACACTTTTCCATTTACCACGAGAACGCGGAAATCACGGCCGAGCAGCTGCTCCTCAATGAGGATGGCGCGAGCGTAACGGGACGCATATTTGTACGCTTGAATCACCTGCTCGGTTGTGTTCAGTCCCGTGGAAACGCCCTTCCCCTTGTGACCGTCTACCGGCTTCACGACAAAAGGGCCATTCAACTGTTCGGCCGCAGCCACCGCAGATTCGACGCTCTTCACGGAAAATCCCCGCGGAACCGGAATGCCGGACGACTGGAGGAGTGATTTCGTGACCTGCTTGTCTTGAGCCAGGTCAACCGCCACATCGCTTTCGAGGCAGGTGGTCATCGCTCGAATCCAGCGACGCTGGGAGCCCTGTCCAAGCTGCAGCAGATCGAGGTCTTTCCTGTAGGTCCATGGAATGCCCCGGGCTTCCGCGGCGCGGATGATCATTCTCGGGCTTGGTGCCACATCCTCGCTTACGCTAGTCCAGACAGCCATTTTCAGGGCATTGTCCATATTTGATAGTTCTTGCAGGTTTTTCCGCCGATCAAAACGGGGTGCAGGACGCAGATTCTTTTTCGTCCGACATTCGCGCTGCCGCGAACCTGCATTCCGATTTCGAACAAGGCGACCTGCCCGGGATCAAGCTCCAGGCCTTCCCAAGTCAGTTCGGGTCCTTTCGGTAAGGGGTGCTTTTGGACCTTCGTGGGTACGGGGTCGGACCTCCGGAACCTTGAGGCGTCCGGGAAATAGTCTTTGAGCGAAGCTCCGGAAAGCTGGCAGCTGCTCTTGTTTTCCAGCTTGATCAGATACGTCGCGACGGCTCCGGTTGGCAGTTCACGAGGGCCGATCAGCCTTATTTTCAACGGACAGGGATCCAGCGGGTCGGGAGCCGATTCTGCCGCCAGGCTGCTTGGAATTGCCCAAAAGCCGGAACAGGCGATGAGAGTCAAAATAGATCGGTAGACGGTGTTTCGTAAACTCATTCAGGCTCCCTCTAATAACTTGTAAAGCAATGGTCGCAGTCTTTGGATGCGTTCAATAGTTCAAGAACGTTGAAGGAATCCTGGAGTTGTCGGACGACAGAAATGATCATCAGTGCTTCCGGCTTCGTTCCGCCAAAGCCGTCTTTGAATGTTCCGAAGACCAGTTTCTGATTCGGGTCTGGGAAAAGGGAGCGAATGGATTCGCGCCAGTATTTCCGGTTTTTGCACGAATAAAAATACAACAACTGCCTTCCCGGCAGGAAGCGCGTCTTTGCGAGGTCCACATCCAGGCCGGGGATGTTTTTTGTATAGGAGGTAGGAGGAAGTTTTGATTTCTTGTTCTTCTGCCCTCTGTACTGATAAAGGAACGGCTGGCCGAAGAAATACTCTGTCAGTGGTGGGTAAAGATCGGTCTTAAGTATCGGCTCGTCGCGGAAGTAGATATTTCTCGTATCCACTTCAAGCGATTTGTATTTTCGTCCCATTCGAAAATAGTTCTCGAATGCGCCGAAAGCAGGGCCTTTACCCCTGCGGGAATGGCCATGATACATCACCAGTTCATGTGTCGAGAAGGCGTTAATGAACTGGTTTCTTTCGTGTTCGACGGTGATATTGAAGCGAACGCCATTCAGCGAATCACGAAATGAGACAATTCTTTTGTCGTCGCTCAGGGACCAATTGGTGAGGGCGAGTTCATGGTGTTTTCCCAAAGCCTTCAGCATTTCAAAGATCTGTGCGGACCTTTCGGGATAATAGGCCTCGACACCGTAACCGATGTAGATATTGATTATTCCGTCTCGCGTGAACTCACGATAATAAGGACGAAGGTCAACCTCGATCGGATCCTGTGTCTCGCGCGAATCCCTGCTGCGCTCGGGCTCCCATGCCGTGGGTTGTTGGTCGATTGGATCCAGGAAATCAAAGCTGTGAGGTTCTGCTTTTGAGCTCGCGATGCCGAACCAGAAGCTCGCGATCACTGAAAGGATGACTGGAACACGATGGTACATTGAACCTCCTGGGCTTGTGGGATCAGTAACTCGTAAAGCATTGATTGCAGTCCTGCGTGGCATTCAGGTCGCTCACGATCTCTTCGGTGCGGGCAAGCTGCCGAACAATTGAGATGATGAGGACGGAGTCGGGTCGGGCGCCCCCGAATGAGTCATTGCTGGTGCCGAAAACCACTTTCCTGGCGGGATCCGTCAGTACGGAGCGAATGGCATTCCGCCAGTACTTCCTGTTTTTGCAGGAATGAAAATACAGGATCTGGCGGCCGGGAATGAATTTCGTTGTGGCAAGGTCCGCATTGCCGCCGGGAATGTTTTTCGTGTAGGACGTGCTTGGAAGATAAGAGGTGTTTGTCTGCTGCCCGCGGTACTGATACGGAAACGGAAATCCACCCAGCAGAATTTTCAGGAGTGGAAAACGTTCCGTCAGGACGATTGGCTCAAAATCAAAATATGGATTCCTTGTGTCCACCTCGATGGTTTCGAACCGGTCTCCCATTCTGTAGTAGTTCCAGAACGTGCCAAAAGCAGGTCCGCGCCCGTAGCGGGAGTGGCCGGTGTACATGACCACTTCGTACTTGGAAAAGGCACGCCTGTAATCGTCCCGCTCAGGTCCAATTTGTATCTGGTAGTCGATTCCGCGTCTCACGTCGCGGAATCGGACGGTTTGCTGATCCCGTTCAAGCGGTGCAAAGAGGAGCTCGAGGTCTTCTTTTGATCCCAATAAGTTCAGCATTTTGTAGAGCTGAGCGCCTTTACCAGGAGAATAGGCCTCGTAGCCATACCCCATGTAGATATTGACAATACCGTCTTGCGCGAAGTCCCGGTAGAACGGGGTAAGATCGATGCTTAGCTCCGGCAAGTTATCTTCCGCGTCCCCCGTCAGATGTGCATCTTCACCTGATGTTTCCTGAGTCCATGGATCCGGATGTTTTTCCAATTCATCAAGGAAGGAGAATCGCCCATTTCCCCTGGGTTCTTCAGTCAACGCTGCGGACGAGGACGTTGGTTGGATGGATAGCAAGGCAAGCAGAAGAAACATGATGGGTTCCATGTAGTGGCGCATATTAAGGTATTCGGTCAACGTAGGCCTGGTCTCTAGAGAACAGATGACGCGCTTCGAACGCAATACGCGCGGCAGCCTGCTGGCGGTACATGGGTTGCAGAGTGCGGGACACTGCGAACGGAGAGATATTCATCATGATTCATGAAATCAAGGGTGGGAACGACATGTCCAGATTGGCGCGCGCGAAGAAGGCTTTCGCGACAAGGCGGATTTCCATCGGCAAGATGGGCCGTCTCTTGACGGATCACGTCGCTCCGAGATCGGGCGATCTTGTTTTTGCCCGCGTCGACGAATTGGGTCAGCACAAGAATATTGAACTGGAATCCGGGCGTAAAGCGAGGTTGTTTCCCGGGGACGAGATTATCCTCGCGTATGGCAATCGCTACGCGCCCGATCAATATGAAGCATTTGTTCCCGAGTCCCTTGGGCCCTGTCATATGGTGGCGTCGGGCGGTATAGCGGCGAAATTCGTTTGCAAGCACGTCAAGATGACCACTCCGACAAAGATCACCCCGATCGCGCTGATCGGGAACGCCGACGGCGATGTCCTTAATCTGGAGGACTTTGCGCTCCCGGCCCACAAAGGGGAGACCAAACCAGCCCCGTACATATTGGGGGTTGTGGGTACTTCGATGAACTCCGGTAAAACGGAAACGGCAACTCAGATGATACGAGGCTTGACGAATGCGGGGCTCAGGGTCGGTGCCGCAAAGGTGACCGGCACGGGATCGGGCGGGGATCTGTGGTCCATGCGGGACGCTGGAGCCGTCGTCGTTCTGGACTTTTCTGACGTAGGGCTTTCAACCACTTACCTGGCGAATCCCGCCAAAGTGGAAGCTGCCTTTGTCGCGCTGATCGGACACTGCCGTGACTCGGAAGTGGATGTGATCGTGTTCGAAGTGGCGGATGGCATATTTCAGCAGGAGACATCTTCTTTGCTTAATTCCGAGATTTTCAGGCGGACTGTCAACGCGCTGATTTTTGCCGCGCTCGATTCGCTGGGTGCCGCAGCGGGTGTCAGGTGGCTTCTGGCCAAGGGCTTGCCCGTGATGGGGGTGTCGGGGGTTCTGACAAGCTCGCCCCTTGCGATGCGAGAGGCTACAGCTGAAACGCTGCTACCCATCATAAGTACCGATTCACTGAGTACGCCTGGTATAGCCAATATGCTGCAAATACCGACAGGGAATAGTCGGCCGAACCTGGCCGGCGCCGCGTGATGGGCCGTGGCCGACATGTCACGTGCTCAATCAGAATCACCGCCACCAGGCAGGATACTCAAGCTGAATTCCAGGAATGATTCGTGTTTGAGTTACTACCTCTATCTGCCGACGTCCGGGACATCAGGCGCGCCGATCTTTGTTTCCGTCCACGGGATATCAGGAAATGCAAAAGAGCACGCTGAGTCGTTCAGGGAGCTTGCCGAGAAGCACGGCATTGTCTTGATCGCTCCCCGCTTTTCTCTTCCTCGTTTCAAGGATTACCAGCGATTGGGGCGGGGCAGGCGCGGCGTCCGGGCGGATCTTGCGTTAAATGCTGTTGTTCGCGAAGTCGGTGAGATGACCTCCGCGAACTCCGACGGTATCTATCTTTTTGGTTACTCAGGTGGCGGTCAATTTGTGCATCGATACGCGATGGCTTACCCGGAGCGGGTGATGGCCTATGTGGTTGGCGCGGCGGGCTGGTACACCTTCCCCGATGGGGACGTGAGATATCCACGTGGCCTTCTCGGAAACGGGGGCCTGACCGGAGCTTCTTTCAATATGAACGATTTTCTGCGGGTCAGGGCCGCAGTCATGGTCGGTGATCGGGATATTCGGCAGGGGCGTTCCCTGAACAAGTCGCCGGAAATTTCTGAACATCAGGGCCTCAACCGATTCGAGCGTGGCAGACGCTGGGTGGATGCCATGAATTCTGCTGCTCAGCGTTCAAAGCTCGGTGCGCGATTTGAGTTTCACGTACTTCCCAGGTGCAGGCACTCCTTTTCGCGCAGCATGGACCGCGGCGAGATGGGGCGGCGAGTTTTCGAATGGCTATTTTTTTCAGGCAATAAAAGCGAACAGCGGAACGGGAATTGAATAAGACCGGCTGGTGTTCGTATGAACAGGATCACACAAATAGTAAACAGAGGAAAATCTATGAAATATTTAGCAGCTATTTTGTTTGTTGCAATGGGCTCAACGGCATATGCCAACGTACCAGGTGGCGACGAGGACCGTCCTCGCGGTTTTGGTTTTGAATGCCGGTTTGAAGCCCTGGGCGACAAAGGCAAACTGCCGGATGTCGTTTGCGAAGTGGAAGGCCGTGTTTGCGAAGGCTTCGACCTGGCAAGTGGGGACAACCGCTGTCATGACGGGGAGGACGCAATGAAGGTCCGTTGCACCGACGGTTTTGCGCTGCGGACGGATGAGGTGAGAGTCCGTAAGCTGGAAAATGAGCTTCAGATTTTCGGCGCATCCCATGGCAAGCGCGCTTTGGTGACGATCGAAGAGTTCGGCCATCGTTCTGAAGGACGCGAGCACGATCGTACGTTCGATGCCGAGCTGGTCACGATGGTCGATGAGGAAACCCCGGTTCGTCTTCAGGGCGAGTGCGAACTTGACTTCCTGAGACAGCACGATTGATCGCAGGCTGATCGCTCCTGCTGAATAATGACGGGGATGCGTGTGACGCTTCCCCGTCGTTATTTTTAGTAGCCAAAAAACCATTTGAACACGCCCTCGCCCATTTTGCTCGTTGTCATGCAGGATGAAAATGAGTGAGCACAACCCGGCAGGCTGTGGAATTCGAACAGGGAGTTCAGTCCTGAGTTCTGGGCGGCATCCGACATCTCGTCGATCCAGCGCTGTCCGCGTTCAAAGCGAGTATAGCCCTGCTGCAGATTGATGGACTCGGATTGATTCAGCGATGAGTCCAGCGCGGTATCCAGATCGCCGACAAAGACGGCGCCAGGAACTCTGAGGTAACGAGCAGGATCGAATACCACGTTTTCAAGGTCACCTGTGTTCAGCGTACCTTGCGGGTATTCCACGCTAGTATCCGGGAATGTGTACCAGCCCGCGGCGCCGACCGCATAGCGCGCGATATCGTCCGGATGAGCCATGGCATATCGATGACAGAATTGCCCACCCCCTGAATAACCGAAAAGATAAAATTTACCGCTGCTCGCTCCTGTGAGTTCGCGAACTTCGCTGACGATGCTCTTCAGGGCGAGATCAGCCCGGGCTCCATCGCGCCCAAGGCGCTGGTAATCGTCGTACCGGGTCTGTGGAAAGTGCGGAGCAATCAATACCGCGCGATACTTTTCGGCGAACGACTTATACAACGTCGCGTGCTGTTCCACGTTTTCTGATATTCCGTGGACCGTCACGAAAATGGGCGCGTTTTGGGCGCCAACCGTCGGAAGGTACAGATAATACTCCTGGAGGGCGTCATTCCTGAGTTTGAGTTTGTGAATATTGCCGAGTGACAAAGTTGCCGTTGGAATCGGAATGGGCGTCGGCGTCGGACTGGGCGTGATTGTAGGGGTCGGTTTTTTCGTAGGTGTTGGAATAGGTGTCGGTGTTGCCGTCGGAGTGGCTGTTGGTGTCGGCGTCGGCGCCGGGATCAATGAATCGGTTACATCGCCCGGCGTGCCAGGATCTGTGGAGTTGCAAGCCGTTAAAGTGATTGGCCCGATGTTGAGCAGAGCGGCGAACAACAAAAGGCGTCCAAACCTGAAATTCGAATGTTCATTGGTCATCGATGCGTGTCCCTCTGCTTGGAATACGAGAGCAACACGCGAAAGTAGCGGCGGCCAGCCGCACTTTAGAACAGAATCTGTGACGTAACCGCGGGTACCTGCGTATCCACGATGCTCATCCCAGTTTCTGAAAACACGTACAGATGATTCTGGATGAAGACGCTTCCGAGAAAACTCATGGGCGCCACGCAGGCGGGGCTGTATGTGTCGGGTGCCCCGCTACCGAGCGGCATTGGAATGGTGAGTAGCGGACGAATACCGGCTTCCGCGTTGATGGAAAAGAGATCAACCGAATTCCAGGAGGTCGGGATCGCGAGCAATTCCTTGTGTTCGAAATACTTGAACGCCAGGTGGTTCCACTCCGCCTCTGAATAGCGGTTCTGCATTTGATAGGAGTCCGTTTCACGAGGCTTCATCTCGACATCAAAGAGCGAGACTTTCAGTGCGTTTCCTTCTCTTCCAATCCCGATGAGCTGATGCAGGGAGGTGGGGTGCAGGTAGGTCGAGTAACCCGGGATTTTCAATTCGCCCACGACGACCGGCTTTGAAACGTCTTCCAGGTTGATGACGAAGAGCGGATCCACCGTTCTGAATGTGACGACGTAAGCACGGAGGCCATCGAACCGGACTGAGTAGATCTGTTCTCCTGGCGCGAGCTCCTGGCTTTGTCCGAGTCGTTCAAAAGTATTCTGGGCGATCGTGAACGTCTCAATGCGGCTCGCGTTCGTTTGACTCAGTGATTCCGTGACCGCGACCCGGAAGTTTCCGGCGTACTCGTCCATGGCGAAGGAATTCACAAGTCGACCGGAAAGCCGGATATGGGAAGGAGCTTGGTCTCCTTTTACGTTCAGGTATCTTTGAATGCTCGCGCGTCCGCTCCAGCTATCGCTCGCGGTGTACAGCGATTCCCTTGTGATCAAGACTGAGTCGGGCATGCTCGGCTCGAGGGCCCATTCCAATGTTCCCTCATCTAAATTCAGATCGAAGACCCGTGCGATAGATGAGCCATAAGCGGGATTCCAGCGAACCGAGGTGTTCGGGTTCGAGCAAAGTTTCAGGTTCTGGGACTCAATTTGAGCGGCATTTCGAGATACGAGTTCGGCTTTCTTCTCTTCTGAATTCGCGACCCAGCTGACGCCGTCTGGATAGTTAAGGTAATCGGTCACGACGCCACGAATTCTGCCGCCCACCTGGGCCGATTTCTTGATGGAGGTTCCCGGGAGAGAATCCACTCGTAATCGCTGAAGAGTGCCTGCCTCGTTCAACTGATAGGTGTGAAACTCGATGGATTTTTCGATTTCGTTTGAAAGGGCCGCGGTCAGGCGGCGCGACTGCCCATCCCAGTGCAGTGTTAAGGGTGTTCCGGACAGGGTCTCACGATGAAGAATTCTTGCCTGGTCGGCGGGCCAGCCATCGATGACCAGAATCGATCGATTGCTTAACACGAAGAACCGCGATCCATCGGTTTTCACCCGGTCTCCTTCGTCGACTCCAGGAACTTGATTGTTTGTTCCGGTGTACCTGGGAGTTTCGGACTGGTTTGCTCGTGGGTCGGCAGCGCTCGCCGTGGTTGCCACGAACTCGCCCTCGCAGCTCGGCGAATAGCTGGCCGCATTGGAGATGTTGTGCTCCATGGTTTGCGTCAGTGCAGCCTTTATCCTTTGTTCCGCTTCGGAACATGTAATGATTTCGTCACCCGGATTCTGGTAACCCATAGGGCTGGAGGCGCGGTCGTAAAGCGCAGTGTTCAAGGTTATGGCGGGCGTTCCGCAGATCCGTTGTTCTGAGCATGCGATGCTCAATGCTGAGAACACGAGAACAGACGTGAATGAATGCATTTTCATGGTCCTGGCCTCCTAAAAAACAGTAATTTAAAAAATAGCGATGCAGGAGTTCTCTCCGGTTGGAATGATTTCGAAAACGCTGGAGTAATCGTCTGGAGCGGCGTCGGAGTATGCGGATTGAACGGCCGCATTTTCACAGCCCAACGTGCCCAGGTCAGTGATGCACACATTTCTGGCGGTCGGGTTCGGTACGATAGATCCGTTCTTCTCGGCCTGGATGATCGAGTCATAGGTTCCAAAACCCTCGGGAAGACCGATCTCCGTGTCGATGTCCGTCGAAAGCGGAATGGCAGCGCGGCAGGTGGTTTCGTCAGCGGATGGAAAGCAGGAGCTCAGTTTTTTGCAGATCGCACCGATGAGGGCCTCGGTTGCGGCCTGGTCAGCCGCTGAGGGGGTTTCGGAGTTCAGTGCCGGGTTTCCGCCTTCGGTTCCGCCGCAGGCCTGAAGAAGAAAAATCAATGAGACGGAAATTGTAAGCCACGCCTGTTTGAATTCGTGTTTCATGACTCGTTTCCTTCCTTTTCCCCTTTGGAAAGGGGGAAGTACTGAAAGTTGACTTCGTAAACCTGTGTCGCGTGGGCATCATGTTCCGCGATTTCCAGGAGCTGTTTTCGAAAACGCTGGATGAGTTCCTTGACCTTAATAACGTTTGCCGCTGAGAGGCCAAGGGTGACGGACGAGATATCCCTCTCATGTGACGGGAAACGGTCGATCGCTTCGCGTCCTTTATCAATCATCTGCCGGTGAAACTCCGCGAGCGCCACTGAGGCGACTTCATCGCCGGCTGAAACGATCCGGCTTGTCTGAACCAGTTTTCCGTTTTCATTAGAAGCGACAAGCTCCAGACGCTTGAGTATTTCGAGTGCCTGAGTGGCTTCGGTCACCGTGATCGAGGGAGTTACTGTCCGGGCGATCCAGTCGGGGTCCTCCTGGAATCCTTTTGTATCCACAAGCTCGCGCACTGCTACAACGTACCATCGGGAGTAGTACTCGTATCGTTCACGGCTCAATGGGTGGTGCTGCCGATAATGACGGGATTTGAGGACCTGCTCGGCGTGTGAGTTTCTTTCTTCGGCGCTCGTGGCCTGGTTCATCAGAACCAAGTGACGGAAGAAGCTGGCTGATTCGCGATTGTGTTTCAGTGCAGCAGAAATCTTGGCAATGCTTTCGGAGGAAAGGTTTCTTTGTCCCTCGATGACCAGCTTGAGGAAATTTGGCGAAGAGAAGCCCGCAAGCCGCGAGAATACCCGATAGGAGAATCGCGTGTTCTTGGATTTTTTTTCCAGGAATACCGCCCTGAGATAATTGCGATAATCGGCGTACTCGAAAACGTTGCTCATGCTTGAATACAGTATACAGCAAAAACAGGTCTATTTACCATAACTTGCAAAACGATATCATCGGAATATGTATTCTTACAGAATACGAATGGTAACGCCCGGTTCGGCAGGTTTCTCCCTAGACATGGGGCGCTTTCAGCGGACAATTGAAATTATGAGAACCCAAACTCGTCGTGGATCTGTCGCTCTTCTCTTCGTGCTGGTGCTCCTTGCGGGCTGTGTTGAGCCAGGAGCCAATGTGCCCAAGGAATTTGCGGCGCTTCGAACGGCTGAGTACCCGGTGAGAACCTACGAAAGTTTTTCCGAAATCAACAAGATCCAACCGGTGCCCGCGAAACTTGATCTGGGCGCCGGCGCCCTGTTGAAGATGGCACTTTTTTCGGACGGCACCATTCGATATGAGACGATTCCGCCGGCGAACTACAGTACGCTCGAGAAGAAGGTTGATCATTTCTTCGCGCATCCCGGGCTGCAAAAGTCTCTCGCGCTGCTGTCTTATGCTCGTCAGCTGAAAGAGGGGCATCCTTTCCGGATAAATCCCTTTGTGCCCTATTTCACTCACCGTGCGGAAAACAGCGTTCTGGCTGATCAAAAGACCGGCCCTGCCGCGCTCGTAGCGGATGTGCTCGTTCCCAAGAGCGGTTTTGAAGGTTTGCTTCAATGGCAGGATTACGCCGGGCAAAGCTACCGGTTTCCGGTTCGCGTTCCGAAGTCCTGGGTTCCGATGTCAGGATTGATGCTGCTTTTCGATCACGAAATTTTCTCGATCGCGGATTTGATGTCCAATCCGGAGAAGAACCTGCTTCAGGACGTCATTATCCACGAGTTCACTCACGTCTGGCACCTGGAGCTTTTGAAGGCGCAGGAGCGGGCAAAGCATACGGTCGAAGCCAATAAAACACAGGTGGGTCATGACGCGATGATCGTCAGCAACCCCAGCCTTGCTTTCTCCGAGGGGTTGGCTATCGCATTTGAGGCTCTTTATGGAACCACGTCGTCTCAGATGATGAATATGACGCCGAAAGAACGCGAAGAGTTTTTCGGAAGCCGAAGCGCCAGGTTGAAGAAAGATCTCGAGTTCCTTGTCAATCGGCAGATCTATATCCGGAAAAACTCATACGCCTATAATCTTTATGATTTCGCGAACTGCACTTTGCGGCTCATCAAGGCTCGGGATTCCGCCTCTGTGGGCAAGCAAGCTGATATGAGTGATATCGTTGATCGCATCATGCGCGGCGAGAAGGTGGATGTCGCGGAAATCACCCGCACGTTCGACTGGAAGAACTTCGAGGACCGCTTCTATGGCGACGCGGAACGGGTTTCCACGAAGACCCTGCGCGACAACTGCCACATCGACTCGCCGAGCCGACTGGAATCCAAGGAGGGCTTTGTTGCCTCCCTGCTTTACAAGCTCATCACGTCTGGAGCGCTGGTCCCGGAAGAGCTGCTCGAGCAGTCGGCACGTACTCCGTCGCGTACCGTATCAAGCGATGCGGGTATGCGGGCAGAACGTCTGAAAAGGTTCAGGGCTTTCGCCCTGGCTGATTCCACGAGCGAGCCGGGTTTTGCTTACCTGTCGCCCCCAACGGGTCGGCAGCCCGCAAACAATGATGAACGCCTGAGGAAGATCGAGCGGAATTTCCTGGTGGGTTTCAGGAGTCTCGCCTCTGGCATTCTTCAGGCTCAGGCAAGCACGCTTCAGGCATTCCTTTCGCGGCTTCTCTCGAGCGATTCTTTGCTTGAACGCGAGCAGCAGATTCGGGTCGCTTTTGAGGTGCTCAGGGTTTCTCATGGGTCCCTGATGGAAGCCGAAACTCCCGAGGATCGCGAGCTTCAACTGAGCTTCAAGGATATCTCCACGACAAAGGAGCGTCTGCCGGCTATTTATGATCGCCTCGATGCGCTTGCATCGGCACGTGAGCTGGAAAGAGTGATCGCGCGGCTCGGGCAGGTCCCGGCCGTTTATGTTCAGTTCGAAAGCAAATTCGGCGGCACAAAACGCATGAATCTGAACCTGGGACACCACCTGGATCTGATCGATATGTTTGGCGAGAATAATAAGGCGATTCAGGCGCGCGCAAAAAGCCTGGATGCCGGTCAATATTTCCATTCCGACGTCGAATTCCTCGATTTCGCAAAAGCGATCGGCAAAGGCGTAATCGCGGCGAAGATGCTCGACGACGCAGCTGCTGGAATCAAAGAGCTCGAGAAGGTCGATCCGAAAAAGCTTCTGGAATCCGCGAGGACGAGTTCACTGAAGAATTAGGATCCTGGCGCTCGCGCCCATTTCAGTGAGTGATGTCGGTTTATTGGTTTTTGCTTTTTGCGTTTTCACTAGTTCTTTGCGAAAACTTCGCAGCTGTTAGTGATGTATTAATTTTGTCAAGTAATCTCGATGCGTATGTCATAATGAGGGTACGTCTGCTGGCTTTTACAGTGCCGAAACACTGCGAGCGTCAGGAGCTGAGCCGCTAAATACTCAAGTCTATTGAATACATGGACGAATAGTAAAGCGCTCAGCTTAAGAAAGGACCGGTTGTACGTATGCGCGACAGACTAGAACAAATTCTGCGAATTATTCTCCTGATCCTGAGTTCCGGCTCGACCGCTTTTGCAGCGCCAGCCCAGCTCTATCAGGGATTCATCTACCAAGGACGATTTCTCACGCCCGATGGGCAGTCTGCGATGACAGATGTCGTTGATCTGGTGATTGGAGTTTATTCGCCGGATGGGAATTGCCTGCTCTATGAGCAGCAGGATCTCAATATCGATCTGTCGCTTACGTCTGGGCTTTTTTCCGTTCATGTCGGATCAGAGGTGGGGAACCCGAAGCGCGTTGCCGGACGTGATCCTGGTAAATCCATCTCGGTCATTTTTTCCAACGCGTCGCCGGTTGTTGCCGCCGGGCCGAACTGTCCCGGCGGGTATACGCCCTCACCCGGGGATCCTCGAAAACTGAGAGTCACGGTTTATCCTCATGGCGGAGCATCTGAAACAATGAGCCCGGACCTGACAATCACGCCGGTTCCGCAAGCCACGGTGGCAGAGACGCTCCAGGGACTGGACCCCACGAAATTTGTTCAGATCACCGGCGCAGCCTCTTCATACGAACTCAGTAAAAGTGCGCTCGATACGATCTTTGGTTTCGGCGGACCGCAAGATGCGTCTTCTCTTCATCATCACGATGCCGTGTATGCGCAGCTCGCGGTCGATGGTTCCCTGTCATTGGGCAGCGGGAAGTATCTTGGCCTCGGCGTTCAGTCTGGAAGTCCGGACACGACGGGCTGGAGCAGTGATTCGACGAAAACAGGACGTACCTGGTTTGACTCAGGATCAGGTGAAATCAAATATTGGGATGGCGCAAACGTAAAGACGCTGGGTATTGATTCCGGAACGAGCCCGTCCGCCGCCGCTCCGCTTGGATATGACAGCGGGACTGGGGAGTTTTCAATCACGGCGGCGAGCGGTGTTTCCGCTGGTTCGATGAGTTCAGCGCACTACCTGGATCTCTTTGGTGCTACCAATGCGAGCACGAGCAGTACGCTGGTTAAGCGCGATGGCTCTGGTAATTTCAGCGCCGGCACGATCACGGCGAGCCTCACTGGTAATGTGACAGGCAACGTTTCTGGAACCGCTTCGAATGTGACTGGTACAGTAGCGATTGGCAATGGCGGTACGGGACAGACCACGTCTTCTGCCGCGTTTAATGCACTCGCACCTTCTCAGGCCGGGAATGCGGGCAAGTTCCTGACTACTGACGGAAGTGGAGCGGTCTCTTGGGGTGTTCCAGGTTCATCTGATTCCACAAAGCTTCCTCTTGCGGGCGGCACGATGAGTGGCGCGATAGCGATGGGCGGCAATAATATTACCGGCGCGGGCTATGTGGGAATTGGGACGACGAGTCCGGGGTTTCCCCTGGAGGTCAGATCGTCAAGCACACTTCCGGCAGGGTCGGCTTCGATTTTCTTGTCCGGAAATAGTAATAATGAGCGTTTCGAACTCAGATCAGCGAACGCCTCAGTTAGCCAAGTTGGTCCCATTTTTCAGGGAAAAGGCGCCGATGGAACAATTACGACCCCGGGAGCAACGGCTGCTAATACAGTTCTTTTCGGATTGGGTGGTAGCGGTTACGACGGCAGCCAGTGGATCACCGCCAACAGAGCGATGTTAAGAATGCTTTCCGCTGAACCATTTTCATCGACCAATCAGGGAACCTATATAACTCTAGAGACAACAGCGATCGGCACCACCACAAAGACAGAGCGGATGAGGATAGGCGATTCGGGCAACGTCGGGATCGGAACTACAAGCCCAAATGCAAAATTGGACGTTAATGGCTCGGTCAATATTTCAGGCTCGGTAACCAGCGTGGGATCGAAAGAAACGGTCGTGGCAGCCGGAACCTGTGCGACATCGTATAGCATTAATCCCAATAACGGCACGATGCTCACCCTGACTCTCAATGGTGCGTGCCAGCTTGGCATCACGGCCCTTGCCGCTGGCCATAGTTTCTCGATCTGGCTCAGTCAGTCGTCAACCGTAGCTCCGACTTTTACCAGTGAGTTCAAATGGCCGGGCGGGACGACGCCTGTTTGGAGCACGACAGCTGGAAAAAAAGACGTCATTGTGTGTGCATCGTTTGACGGCATCACATTGACCTGTAATGGCATGATCGATGTGAGGTAACCAGTGAGGCGAGTATTTCTTGTTCTTGGGATGGTCTTGCTCATCACTGTACCGCGGGCAGCGAAGGCTTTGACCGCCGGTCAAAGATTCCTCATGATTGAAGTAGCTGCGCCCTCATGCACCCATGGTAGTCAAATCTTCAATTACACCGGAAGTGACCAAATATTCACCTTGCCGGCGGGTGCCTGTCTGGAGGTCACGGTCAATGCGTGGGGGGCGGGCGGCGGCGGTGCTTATTACACCGCCGAAATCAAAGCTGCCGGCGGTGGCGGTGGCTATGCTACGGCCGTTGTGACGTTAGCGCCGTCCGGGAGTTTGACGGTGCGAGTGGGGGGGGGCGGCGGCGGGACCACCACGGGCGGGTCTGCAGGGATCTCGGGATGGCCTAATGGTGGAGCGGGAAGCGTTAACGGGACCTCTGTTGGAGGAGGTGGCGGTGGCTCAAGTTCTGTTTTGAAAGATGGGATTGTAATGGTCGAGGCCGGAGGGGGCGGTGGCGGCGCGTATATTTCCACGGGCGCGGGAACGTCATTTGGTGGTGCCGGAGGGGGGAACCCTTCCCAGGCGTCGTGGGCCACAGGCGGAGGGACGGCAAATCAATCGTGTGCGACGCCGGGAAATCAGGCCGGTACACCCGGCGCAAACGGGTATCCGGGTGGCGGCGGAGGTTGGTGCAAGGGTTTGGTGGGCAGCGGCGGTTCCGGTTATCCGGGGGGCGCATCGGGAACGGGGAATGGCGCGACTGCAGCAAACGCCGCGGCAGCTCCCTGTAATAACACATGCGGAGCCGGGGGAACGAGCGGTTGCTTTTGGAGTTGTTACGCAACTTATGGCAGAAACGGAATCGTTCGGCTTAGCTGGTGAGCTCGGCCGGGTAAATGGTTCAGGAATGCGCAAGCGATTGGTTCGGTCAATCTATGTCAGCTGAGACACAGCTTCAGATTCGTGAGTTTTTGTACGATAATGAATTAACATGCATCGAATGCGTCCTGTACTGCTCCTCATCCTTGTGCTTCTTCCTTTAGCGAGCGGCTGTATGAAAGCCAAGCTGGTGAATCCGTCCAATTTGGCTCAGCCAAAAATCATGAAAGTCATTCCGAGTATCGCAGCCTCGGAAAAGCCGACGGAGATCGCGATCATCGGTACGGGTTTCGTGAACGGGGCTGAGGTTCGTCTCGGCCAGATGGGTTGCGAGAACATTCAATACGTTTCGGAAAGTACTGTTTATTGTACGGCTCCAGCGCAACCCCCGTCGCGAGTGTCCGTGAGAGTGGTAAACCCGAATGCGAAAGTTTTCGAGCTGCCCGATGCATTTGCGTACATTGATTCCCTTGTTCCGGTTTCTGGATTTGCGATTTCCGGTGGTGGAGGAGTTTCACGGTCGACGGGCCGGATGATGACATCCACCATAGGCGAAGTCGGACGGCCGGTACTGCTCAAGTCACAAGGACGTTCACTGATTGTCGGCAGCGAGGCCCTTCATTTCGATGATTCGAATTAAGCGAGCGTTTTTCATTGTTTTCGTTGGCGCCCTCATCGCATCTTCCGTCTCGGTTCGAGCCGAGGATATCCACGTGGTCAGCGATGAGGCCCCCACGCTTTGCGAAATCGGCGTGTTGCTTTATGGAAAGTGCGGCGCATTTCGTGAACTCGCCGAATGGAGCGGGATTCCCGCGCCTTACCGGGTTCGTGCCGGACAAAAGCTTATTCTGAGGCACCCCGGGATGCCGCGCGAGCAAGGGCGTGGCTTGCTTCTGGCCTACTGGCGCGCGCACTTCGGACTGCCTAAGTCAGTTGCATCCGTCGAGATAGCCCGGCCTGAAGAGAAACAGCTCCCGGAGGACAAGCCACCGCCGACTTTCGAGGCTTTGGTCGAAAAAAGCACCCAGACCGAGATGGCCAGGAATCCGGAAAGCCCTCGGGCCGTTGAGCTGCGCAAGATCACGGATGTTCAAACCGCATTTGCCAAAGCTCGTGAGGATTTCAGTCAAAAAAACTATGAAGCCGCCCTTTCGGGCGCGCGTGAAATTCGAGAGCAGGATTCGGCTTTTCTTCCTGCCTGGCTTCTGGAGCTTGCCGTTTTCAGGTCGCTCAAAAAAGAGGAGGAGGCTCGTGCGTTCGCGAGTGAGTTGCTCGTAAAGCACCCTTCTGCCTCCGCACTTCCCGTTTTGCGCCCGTATTTGAATGAGGTCGCTACACCATGAATAGATGGGCAGCACTGATGATTTTTGCTGCTTTTCCTGCTTTATCGGCAAGCGCAGCCGGGACTCAGGAAATGGAGAAAGCGCCCCCTTTGTCCGCTGCGGACCGTTGGACGAAGGCCAAGCTCATCGAACCCAAGGAGTGTTCTGCCGGAGGGTGCTCTGTCAGTTGGAAGGTCAAGACGCTCGAAGTGGAGACCGATGACAGTGGGGAGTTTTCCCAGCCAGCCGTGATATTACAGGGGCGGTTGAATCGTGAGGGCTGGGGGCTTACGCATCGCAATAGTGCGATCGTGTTAGACCCGCAGACTTCCGAATTTTCGATGAGGATCGTCCTTCAGGACGAGATCACTAAAGAGCTGCTTTACGCGGTTGGCCCGTTTGGCGAGATCGAGGAAGTTCATTTCGTTGTCTTGTTCGATGGGCTGGAGGTTTTCCGCGCCGCCCGCCGGAAAGAGGTGCTTGACCCGGAAAAGACGCGCTATTCGGCGACATTGGGGCTGGGCCGTCAGAGTTATTCTGAAACGGGCGTACAGCCAATTGAACAAACCAGTCTTTCCACCAAACTGTCATTTCAAAATCCCTGGGAATGGCCGTGGTCCGGGCTTGCTTCAAATTGGATGGTTGGAGCGTCGACTGCACTGACTCTCTTTCCCCTGTCGACGAATCGTCCAGATACAGAGATCAGGTTTTTGGATGCGAGCATGAGCCTGGGCTATCGGTTTGATGGTCTTCCGAATGGTTGGGGTCTCACGTTTTGGGGCGGGTTTTACTACACGACGATGATGGTCTCGGTCGAGCCGGGTAAGAATTCGTTTGGCTTGCAGAACCTTACCGGGCCACAGTTCATTCCCACGCTCAGTAAAAAAGTAAGCGTCCGCTCTTCTGTTTCCGTTTATGCGAAAGTGGCCCCCATCGCTAGTGAGGGGTTGGCCTTGCGCTTTCCCAGCCGGGAGCTGGCCATAGGGTTGTCCTATACGCGTGCTTTGAAGCCGGTTGTCCTGACAGTGTCTTTGGATTTCGCAAGAATGAACGGAGACATTGCTGGATCCAGCGTTGAATCCACTTCATCGGCGTTCAATCTCGGACTAAGCTGGTGATAAAGAGGGTTCTGACATGCGATCACGTCCCTGGCCGATCATCATTCTGGCGCTTTTGCATATTCTGGCTCCCTTTCTGAATGCGGGATTCTCCGCGTCGCTTGAAGGCCTGTCGATCCCGGGTTACCTGAATGTCCTGATACATGAAACTTCGTGGCTGGGACTCGTCGATTTTTTCGTTCTTTTCCCTTTGGCTGGGATCGCGATTTATCTTTGCAAGCGGTGGAGCTATTTCGTTGTGCTTCTGGTGGCAGCCTTGAATGTGGTTTCCAATTTTCAAACCTGGAAAACCTATCCTGCTTATTTTCCGGCTTGGCTGTTCGTAGTCGCTGTGATTCTGGGCGCGGTCCTGGTGGGTTACTTCCTTTTACCGGCGGTGAAGATTGTTTACATGGATCCCAGACTTCGCTGGTGGGAGTCCAAACCTCGTTATCTCATTGCGGGTGAATGCGTGTTTACGTTGGCGGATCATGAGGTGAGAGCCCGTGTCACGGATTTTTCCGAAGGCGGAGTTTTCGTCGGAGCTGCTGCGGAGCTCCCGCTGGGCGCGGTGGTGCCCCTTGTTCTATCGTTGTCGGATCATACTCTTCGTTTGAGTGGTAAAATTGTTTATCGAAGACAGGGAGAGGTGCCGGGCTTTGGGATTCAATTCACTTCTCCGTCTTCATCAGCACGTAAAGAGATCCGAACGCTTCTGCGGGAACTGAAAAGGCGCGGCACGCCGGTGCGCACTCCGTTTGATTGGAAAGAGGATCTTCGGGCCTGGTTTTCCATGCTTGTTCGCACGGGCGAGGGAATCGTTCCGAAGGTGCCCAGGTAGAAGCCTGGCGGCATGAATGAATTTCTCTGGCTATAATTGGCCGTCTTTTCAGTCACTTAGATTTGTATTCAATGAATTTTGTCTCTTGATCTTTCTTTACTAAAATTGTCAATTATTCCACAATTAAACTATCTCAAGGGTTGCCGCTAATCGAACGAAAAGTGGAGGGGGCGGCTTTGTGGGAAAGGATGTTGTACGTATGCTGACGGAACTATTTAAACCGGTGACGGTACTTGCCCTGCTTGGGTGCATAGCCTCAGGACCAAGTGAAGCATTGGCCTCGGCGTCGCTCTTTCCTGGATTTAATTACCAAGGAAGATTTCTTACGCCTGACGGCACGGCAGCCATGACAGACGTCGTGGATCTGGTGATTGGAATTTATTCAGCCGATGGAAGTTGCCTGCTTTACGAAGAGCGCAATTCTGCTATCGATCTTTCACAAACGGCGGGGCTGTTTTCGGTT
>Ga0154382_136_pt1 | contig 57090 bp, 41 predicted proteins | sample RifGroB1_FD_105626 | JGI IMG/M metagenome (GOLD analysis project Ga0154382, IMG submission 105626) | Bdellovibrionales bacterium GWB1_55_8 | reverse complement strand
TTCTTTTCTTTTCGGCGTGGACCTCAAAGTTCACGATAGAGATCTCCGCAGGGCAAAAGAGATACTGGAAGAGCTCGAGAGAGAGGCGAAAGAATCGATTGATGATGAGGGCTGAGCTAACGACCGGGCGGATTCAAGCTGGCGTCTGGAAATTTCGCTTACCCAATTTTTAAGAAATGGTAAACTTGAAAGCCCATGAATTTTCGTCGCACTCTCTCCAGGCATTTCGGATTGGAAAAGATCCCCCTCTTTCGTCCGGATTTGCAAACCCTGCTTACTCAGGCCGATCCCAAGGCGCCGCTGAGCGAACGGATCCGGTGGCTGGAAGAGGTAATCAGCTGGATTCGTCTGCCTTTTGCGCTCGAGCAGAGGAAAGAAAAGAAGAGCCGGCACGAGCACATCCAGGACGGCAGAGTGAAATTTCTGCTCATTCACCTGGAGCAGCAAAGCCCGGAGCTCAGGAACGCGGTGGCGGAAACGCTCAAGTCAATCCTGCTGGAAACCGATCCCGTCGGCCTGTTTTCTCAGGTCGGATTGGGTCGCGATAGCTCACTCGTTGTTGAGGCGAGCGACAGGTTACTAAGGAAAATATTGCCCTCACCCCGGATCGATTCCGATCTTTCCGAGCTTTTTATACGGATCTTCAGGAGTGAGGAAGATGCGGACTGGGTCGAAAATCTTGAAGATGAAACGATCGGCCAGTTGCATCAGGTTCTGTTTCCTGTTTCGGGCAGTAAAGCGCATGTTCAGGAGCACTTTCGTGCGTCTATCAATAGCTCGCTTATTATTCTCGCCGCCCAGATCTCTGCCGTCGGGCTTTCGCCGGAGATTCGGGAGCGATCTGAAGTCCGGGTTGCATCGAAGTCCTGGTTTTTCCAGATGGGCTGCGAACTTTACGCGCTCTGCAGTACTGATGAACATCAGCCCGTATCCGAAGAAGAGCGGCGGAAGCTTCAAAGAATTCTGGAAGGCTGCCGATCGGAGATCAAAGCTGCATTGGATCACCTGAACCAATATGGCGTTTCGGTGTCAATCGTGTACCGTTTGGAGTTGCTGGAGCAGACGATTGAGCGTTGTGAGAAGCTGTTGGCGATCCTCTTTCTGGAAGCGGGCACCCATTGGCAGAAACTCCTCGCCGATCTGGTGCGCGGCAGTTTCGCCCACCGCAAATTGAGCGAGCTGATCCAGAATAATTTGCATCTCATGGCCCGCAAGGTTGTGGAGCGCGTAGGAGTTTCCGGCGAGCAATACATTGTCCGGAACAGGAGGGAATACCTCACGATGCTTCTTTCCGCCATGGGGGGCGGCGTATTGACGGTGGGGACGACGCTTTGCAAGTTCCTGGTCGGAGGGCTTAAGCCGGCGCCTTTTTTTGAAGGCATTTTATTGTGGCTCAATTATTCGGGCAGCTTCCTGACGATGCAGCTGTTTCACTTCACTCTCGCTACCAAGCAGCCTTCCATGACCGCTTCCGCTCTGGCGGGAAAGTTAAGTGATTTACGTCGTCGATCTCAGATCTCCCAGTTCGTGAACGAGCTTCTGCAGATCAGTCGATCCCAATTCGTCGCCGCCCTGGGTAATCTCGGGATGGTGATTCCCGGAGCGATCCTGATTGATCGGATCTATTTCCTATCCTTCGGGCAGCATGTGCTCGCGGCCGCTTATGGACAAAAGCTTTTGGAGTCGCTCAATCCTTTCACGAGCATGACCGTTCCCTATGCCGCGCTTACCGGCGTCTTGCTTTGGCTTTCCAGTATTGCGGCCGGTTGGGCTGAAAACTGGGTGGTTTACCGAAGAATTCCCGAGGCCTTCTCGGCGGCACCGAAAAAGGGGCAAATCTGGGTGGCGAACTGGTTGGTCAGGAATGTGGCTGGCTTCGCCGGAAACGTGTCGCTTGGTTTCTTTCTCGCGTTCACGCCGGTCATGGGTAGGTTTTTCGGGCTGCCCCTGGATGTGAGGCATGTCACGCTCTCGGCTGGTGCATTGACATTCGCCGTCTGTGGAATCGGTCTGGAGGCAATCAGCGGGCTGGAACTGGGATCCGCTCTCTTCGGTATTGCCTTGATCGGCATTCTGAACTTCGGGGTAAGTTTTTTTCTCGCGCTGTATACCGCGATGCGCGCAAGAAATGTCGAGCCTACCTGGCTGTGGAAAATCTTTTCCGCCCTGTTTAGAAGGTTGCGCTATCGGCCCTATGAATTCTTTCTGCCGTTGAGTGGAAAGCGAACTCCTGTCCCGGCCTCCGTAACTCCGGTGAAATGACGCGGCGCGCGGTGCTTTTGAGGACCGCATTTGCGGTTCCAAATGACCCCAAGGATTTATTTCATCATCGGGTGCCTGTCGAATATCGGGTTCGACTTAGATCAAATAGAGCCGAAAAAGGCTCCAAACGACCCTAATTCCGCTGGCACCCCTGTTCTGATGAGCTCTGGCATCCAAACTGCTCATGCGGGGTTTCGTTTTAAACGAATGGCTCCACATGAGTGGGGTTTTGGGGGATTCGATGCTGATTAGGCTGCGGAAATGTGTCGCCTGGGTAGTGCTCATGACATTCCTCGGTACGGTCTTCGTGCCGGGCGGGACCCGAACCGCCCACGCCGGTGAGGATGGCCAACTAGGCGATCAGATAGCGACTGATCTGATCGCGAGTGGTGTCACGATCGGGGCTGCTTTGACGGGAAATGTGCCGCTCGCGTTTGCGGCAGGATTTCTGGCCAAGTACATCAGTGTCTATGGCGTGAGAGGAATCAAGAGCCTGGTCGATTTCTTCAAGGGGTATGAGCCGCAGGACCTCGGCGAGATCAATCTCTACTACGTCTATCTGCTCCACGTTAAAAGAAACCTTTATAAGGCCATGATTTCCGTTCGCGAGGCCGTGCAGAACGATAAGGCGTTCGCGAATTTGGAAGGAGAGATCAAGCGGGTGGAGGACGTTCTTTCGGGAGAGTGCTCGGTTCAGAACGGGTGCGTGCCCACTGCCTTGGACGATTCACTGATCAATTACTCGTTCCTGAATCTGATCGTGGATGCGAAGCAGTCCCTTGACGTCAGCAAGTTCCTCGGAACGCATGAAGTTAAAAACACCTATCAGTACCTGATGCTTCTCTATCTCGATGTGATCATCGTCGAGCAGAAGCTGATAGAAGCGCAGTACAACATGCTGGCCTCGCGTACGGTCGACAGCCTGGAACTCATCGAGAAGAATAAATACATTTCCAATGCAGAGAAGGAGTTTCATGCGCAGCTCCTTTTGAACATGGCCTTGCGCTGGGTGAATCTCACGGATACCAGGCGGGTGGTGATCGCGGACGCGATGAAGACGCCGCTCGCGAATCTAGGGAAAGAGAATGAGGACCTGCAAAGGGAGATCGACGAGTACCGGAAGCGTTATGGATTCCTGGGTTTCCGCGCTCAGGGCGCTTACGACGAGGACTACGATGAACACATGCACCGCATCCAGGAGGATATGGAGGAGGCTGGATCGCAGGTGGACGCCTTCGCTTCCAACCCGTTTCAGACGGGGTCCGCGCTGTCTGGATACTACCTCTCAGAAAAAACGCTGCTGCTGGAGCGCGATGCCTTCTTTCAAATGAAAGCCAACAAGCTTGAGACAACCGAGCAGGTCGCTGATTACCAGCACCGCATCAAGGTGCTTCGCGCACATGCCAACAACATGCTTCTTCAGTTGATTCAAGCGGTCGATCACCGCAATAAGGAGGGCTTCACCAAGATTGAGCAACCCAAGCAGCAGGTGGACATGGATAAGCTGGTTGAGGATTGCAAGAAAGACTCGGCCTGCGTCGCTGAGCGTCTGCAGAACCGCGAATCATCGGTGCAGAACATTCTGGTGGACAATTTCGCCCTCGCATCTCAGATCTTCAGCCAGATCCCTTACATGAATGTCCTTGAGGTCAATTCCGTCTATCAGCTTATCCAGCTGATCTATCTGGAGGTGTTTCATTCACAGAGCATCATCTCGGGAGTGGAGTTCGAACTCTTTTTCAACAAGCAAAAGACGATGCAGAAAGCCATCGAGCGCAATCGAAATCTTACGGATACGGAACGACGGCTTCATCGCGAGATGGTCGTGAATACGGTCAACAAATGGAAAAAACGAATTCTAGAGCGCAAGTTTGACGCTGCCAAGGAGTTCGAGCCGAAGGCAGAAGAAGTGAGAGCTGCAAACCTGAAGCTCGCGACGAATATCGTGCAGGTTCGATCGAACCGGGCGGATGTCTTCGGGGGCGTCTACAAGGATGAGGGCTCGTGCTTGCAGTTCAAGGGCTTCCAGAAATGGCGTTGGTGCAAGGACCGGAAGCGGCTCGAAGCGGCGATGGAACAGGTCCGGAAAGGCAAGGCCTTCTTTCTAGGGTCGAAGGAAAAGAAACTGCCTTCGGAATTCTGGGAAGAGATCTGAGAGGAGCACAAACATGATCCGCACCATGCTTCCATTTCTTCTCATTCTCGGATTGCCCTCTCTGGCGAGCGGGGCCGCGTCCACCGATGGCGCCGGACTGGAAGTGTACGTTTACATCAATGGTGACAATGATCTGCTCTACGCGACTGACGAGGGAAAGATCGTTCACCAGGCTGATGACGTATTCGCCCTCTGGAACAACATAGCGCGGAATGCCGGCGAAAGAACGCGGGTCCATATCTATTATGATCCGAACGACGAGATCTCCGCGTCAGCCAGGGGCACGGTCATCCGAAGACTCACCGATGGCGTGATATCGGAGGATCGGAACTTTGGTGAGACGGATAGTGCGGACCCACGCTGGTTTCGACAGCTGCTCAGGGCTGAATCAGTTCAGCCGAACTCCAACAAAATTCTCGTATTCTGGGGACACGGCGACGGCTGGCGGCCGATCTCATCGTATGACCATTCACACCCGGAGAGCCGGTTCAGTTACCTGGATCTTGCCGGCATGATTGAAGACGGCGAGTTCAGCGCGATCCTATTTGATACGTGCGCAATGGCTTATCTGGAGGTGCTGACTGCGTTTGAGGGGAAGACGCACTATTTGATGGCCTCGCAATTCGAGCTCCCACTGGAAGGGATCCAGTTCAGATCGGTTCAACTGAAGCAGGATTTGGCTGTTCTGGAGTTTCTGATGAAAATTCAGGCGGACACGGCTGATTATCAACGCATCAAGGGTGGTATTCGCTCGCCGCTCACGATCTTTGATCTCTCTCAGCTTTTGGACCTGCGAACGTATTTTGATTCGGCTTTCGAGAAATGGGTCTGGAGCATCTCTGAGATGAGCCGCCGAGAAAGCAGGCAATTTGCGAACCGTGTTCGGCCACGCCTTGCTGGGGCGGTGTTGAGCGATTCTGCTGCCGCTGATCTTCGTGCGTTCGCGTGGAACCTTTCCGCAGAGGATAAGCATTTTTTGGCAACAGTGAAAAAGCTGACAAGCGGGCGCTCGGGATCACTGAGTTTTATGTTGCCGTGGAACACCGAAGCGGATCAGGGAGATCTGGTCCGATTGGAATTGGAGCGATCGCCTGCATGGGCGGAACTTCCAAACTGGGACTTTGAAAAGAAGCGGATGGCTTATGAAAAAAAGGGAGAATGACATGTATCTAGGTAAACGATTAAGGGCGGTGGCCGCCCTTGTGGCAGTGGCGATGGTCTTTCAGACGGCTCTTGTTCCGGTGGTTCAGGCCCGCTCACAGGAGACGCTTCTAAACGCGACGCTCGACACGATCTCGACGCGGTATGATCGTATATTCGCGAAAATTCCGCAGGCACTCGTCAATCGGGTGGATATTGAGAAAAAGGCGAATCTTGCGCGTGAAGTGACCGAGAGCATCGCCCGATTGAAGGACGATCAGATTTCCACCGCCGAGTTCCGGGATAGGGTATTGAAGCTTAATCAAGAGGCCTTGCAGACACAGAAAGATGAGCTGATCAGGCAGATTCAAGGTTTTTCTATCGAAACCCTGAACGAGATCGCCTCCGTGATGGAGGGCAACCGGTCCTATGCGGAAGCTCAACAGGAATACATGGCCGCGTTCACCCGGAAGGAGAAGGCAGATGTGATTTCCCGGGTGCTTATCTCTGATCTGGATCATCAGTTTTCGATGATGAACAAACGTTCAGCACGAATGACCCAGGCGCAGTGGATCCTGGATCTCGAGCGTATGCAATCGGCTATGAACACCAAGGGCGATAAGCGTTGGCTCAAGGTTCTGGGCTATGCGGTTTTGGGAATCGCCGCTGTCGGTCTTGTGAGCTGGGGTGTTGCCAACAGTGTCTATTCGGGACGGTACCAAACCCGAAAAACGGAACTGGACCGTGAGTTCGAGAAGACCCGCGCGCAGCTCGAGGCCAAATACAACGAACTGAATCAGCGGCTTTCGCAGGAGCAGGAGAACTACCTTCAAGAGAGCGGGTACGTTTGGACGACCTGTGGCAACTACGAAATGCCGGATTCCATTTTGTGCAACGGGTATGATTACGCGCTCTTTCAGGGAACCAAATTCTGCAGTGTTCAATGCTATCGCCATCCGGCTTCCGGAAAGGAGACGATGCACTCAGCGCCCACCTGTACTTCACCGTATATTCCTGCGGATTGCTACGATCCCAGCGAATATGACCGGGGCTGGGATGACGGCTACTCGGATGGATCAAACGACGGGTCGGCGGATGGCCGATACGACGGCGATGAGCAGGGATCAGAGGACGGCTGGTATGACGGCCAGGAGGATGGCTGGATGGATGGCTATGACGACGGTTACGCCATCGGGTTCAACGAGGGCTATACGGATTACTTCTGGGGCGCTCCGATGCTGATGACTCTCAAGCAGGCTTCGCCCAATACCAGTCCGGCTGCACGCGACCAGGGTTACAAGGCCGGACTGAGTGACGGCAGAAATGACGCAAAACTGCTGCTGTCAGGCACAACTCGGCTCTGAAGCTGGAATTAAGGAAAGGAATTTGTCATGAAAAGACTTTTTGTTGCGATGCTAACATTCCAAATGGTTTTTCTTCCCGTTGCCGCGGAGGCAAATAGCGTCCTGAAGGTGATGCAGCGGGAAGTGAGCCAGAATCCTGCTTTCTACTACGCGGAAGAGGATCTCACTGCGGCGCAGGCACTGGAGAACAAGGCGATTGCCCTGGCATCCGTTCAGGAGCTGATCGCGGAACTGAAAAACCCGGATGTCCAGATCGAGCAAGTGCGCGAGAAAATTCTGCGACAACTCCTAGCGGAGGAAGAGATTCAGCTGATCGAGCTCGAGTTTCTGCTGGAGCGGATGCCGGTCGAGTCCATGGATACCGTGTTTGGCGAGGCGTTCAAAACGGGCAAGTATCACCCGGATTTGCGGCTTCAATACGATCTCGCTTACAGTGCCGCGGAAAAAAGGCACATTCTGCTCGAACTCGTCCGGGGAGATCTGTCGCAGGTGAAATCCGTGACGATGAAAAGGCTTGGGCTGCTGGATCGCGAAGGCCTGATTCAGGAGCTCAATCTCACGCGGAGCCTGATGAACACCAAGGCACGCGACACCTGGAGGGTGGTTCTCGTCATCGTTCTATCAGTGGCGGTCGCCGGTTTTGTCGGGTGGGCTGCTGTCTCCTCGGCCAAGAAGCATTGGCAGAGGAAAACCGAAAAGCTCGAGAAAGATCATAAACAGAGGGAGGAAGATCTTCGAAGTGAGTATGCGAACAAGGAAGAGCAGCTCCAGGCGGCCTTTGAGGAGCGGTCTTCGCTTCGCGAAGAAGGATTTGTATGGGCGGTATGCGGAACAACGGAGCGGGCTAAATCGGTCTCCTGCAGCTATGACTTCAGCTCTCATGCCGGAACCGAAGTCTGTGTCACTCGCTGCATGAAGAACATGACAACTGGCCAGGAGAAGCTTCCGCAGACAAGCTGTACGTCGAGCTTCATCCCGAGTAACTGCACCCTGACAAACCCTTACGCCAGTGGTTATGACTCGGGATACGGGTCGGGTTATGACAAGAGTTACGAAACTGCTTATGACAAGGCCTACTATGATGCTTACAGCGACTTCTACGATCGCGGATACGAAACGGGTTACATCAAGGGCTATGACGAAGGCTACAATGACGGGTTTACCGATGGCCTTGCGCAGGCGGAATACGATGAGCGCAAGTGGGCTGAAGAGGCTGCCGCAGAGGCTGCCACAGAGGCTGCGAATGACATCGTCGAGATTGGCTACAAGACGGGCTATAAGGAAGGCTACGCTGCTGCGGGCGTGCTGCAGCTTGGGGATTAAGCTAAGTCGGGCGAGGGATAAGTCGGGCTATAGCTCTGATCAGAACATCCACTTCCACCGGTTTGGAAAGGTGGGTCTGAAAGCCGGCAGCGCGTACGCGTTTTTCATCTTCTTCGCCGGCGTATGCGGTTAAAGCCATGGCTGGAATACTGCCAAACTGTTCAGGGCCAAGGGCTCTAATCCTGCGAATCAAGCTATAGCCGTCTTCCACGGGCATGGCGATGTCGCTCACCAGCAGGCTCGGTTTGAACTCTTCAAGTTTAGTAAGGGCATCTCTTGCCGATTCGACGGACAGGACTTCTGCACCAAAAGACTTCAATACTACTGCTATCGCTTCCCGTGACTGTTCGTCGTCTTCGACCAGAAGTACGCGCACCCCGTCCAGCCTGGTAAGCTCTGCGGTAGGCGTTTTCGACGCCAGGACTGTCATTGGGTGTTCTTTTGTCCCTGGCGTTTTGGCCTGGTCCGCATCGGTGTTCAGAGGAAAATTAACGGTGAAGGTCGAACCTTGCCCTTCGCCTCGGCTTTCGGCCTGAACCGAGCCGTTCTGCATCTCGGTCATGCTCCGCACGATTGCCAGGCCCAATCCCAAGCCACCATGCACACGCGTACTCGCGCTGTCGGCCTGGCTGAAGCGATCAAAGATGACAGGAAGAAACTCGGGATGAATTCCCTTGCCATGGTCGGTTACCCTGATGCGCATAAACTGCCTGGTGACCTCCGTGTAACGTTCGAGAACGATCTCTATACTGCCGCCATTTGACGAAAATTTGATGGCATTCGTAAGGAGATTCCAGATGATCTGCTGGAGACGGCCGGGATCAGCGGAAATAGTAGCTGAAATTGATTCAAACCTCGGCTCAATGCGGACTGATTTCAGATCCGCCAATGGCCTGACCGATTCGATCGCGGCCTCGACGATAGTCCTGGGATCAATTTCCTTCATCTCCAGGGCAAGCTTGCCCATCAGTGCTCGGGAAACGTCCAGTAAATCGTCGATCAGCCGCCCTTGCGCCTTCGCACTCTGCTCGATGATTTCGACGCCGCGTTTTGATTTTGCAGGATCGAGCTTTCCCATGCGCAAGAGCTGAACCCAGGAAAGGATCGATGTGAGTGGTGTGCGAAGTTCGTGTGAAAGAGTCGCAAGAAAAATATCTTTCGCGTGATTGCCACGTTCAGCTTCGGCGCGCGCTTCTTGCTCTCGGATCAACAGGCTGGCTCGTTCCTTTTCGAGCAGTTTCCGCTCGGTAATTTCATTCAGAGCGAGTAGCAGAATGGGCGATTTCGTGTCATCGCCTAAAGGCTGAATCTTCCTTCCGGAAAGAAGTATCCAGCGCAAGCCCATTCCCGGGGTTTGGCATTCGATTTCAAAGTCATTCAGTTCGGAGTCCTGTCCCGCTGCTTTGTGAAGAAGCACGCGTAGCTGCGACACGCGTTCACTCTGTATGCCGAGGCTGCCGAAGAAATCACTACCGATGGCCGCAGTTGTATGATGGAAGTGTTCCACGAACGCGCGATTGACGGACTTCAGTCGAAGGCTGGCATCCAGTACCGCCAAAGGGAGCCTCACTGTGTCCAAAATGGAGCGGACATACTCGAACGAGGCCATGGTCTCTTGCACCTGCTCCTTGAGGGCGGCTATGTCCACAACCGTGATGACGGCGCCGTCGATCCGATTGTCCATTGTTTTGTAGGGTCGAACATGTACGCGAATCCAGTGCCCGTTGCGATCCTGAACCTCGACTTCCTTGGATTCAACGGAGGCGGATACCCAGGATACCAGGGCTTCGAGATTCAGATCAAAGTTTGGTCTGATATCCCCGATGGGGCGACCGAGGTCCGAGGAAATCACTCTGAACAGTTCCTGCGCCTTGGGTGTGAACCTCCGGATGCGGTGACTCGCATCGACCATCACCATGGGGATTTCCGCGCTTGCCAGAAAGTTGTTCAAATCGTTGCTTATCGTTGTCAGATCAGCGTTACGGCTCCGAAGCTCATCGTTCACCGTGTTTAGCTCTTCATTGGTTGATTGAGTTTCCTCTTTGGCTGTCTGGAGCTCCTCGTTGGTGCTTTGAAGTTCCTCGTTCGCGCTTCGAAGTTCTTCATTAGTCGCGGTGAGCTCTTCTTGGGTGGTCTCAAATTGGTCGTTCAGCGCGGTTTGATATTCGCGCTGAGATGAAATCTCCTGTTCAAGGCGGGCGATGGTCTCGTTTCGATAGTCATCGGTTCGATCGACAGCAGAATCGGAGACGGGCCGGGAGGGAGCCGGTACGGAGGTCGCTTCCTCGAACAGGATGAGGAACTTGCGCTCACGATCCGGCGCAAGCGGATTGACCGGAATGACCTCAATCTGAACTGTTTTTCGTTTTCCTTGGTCCTCAAAGGATAAGCCCGCCTTCTTGATGGGTGATGTTCCCTTCAGGGCTGAATCCATCGCGATACGAAGCGCCGGCTGCAGCTCTGCTCGCGCCATTTTCATGAGACTGTTGGATGGGCTTCCTTGGGCGGGTTCCAGATACGGCACCGTTCTGCCGCGGAACTGCAGAATCTCGAGCCTGGAATCGACCAGAACACCGGGCGGAGCAAACCTGGAAAGAAGGATGCGATCGGCTGCTTTGTGCAGATCTCCTGCATCCGACATGGCGGCGAGTTTAGGTGTCTGCTGCTGTACCGTGTCGGCAATGAAGGTGCTGGCGGTAAATCGCAAAGCGATCGGAGTGGGGATGTTTGTTTTTGAATAGATCTTGTTTGTCTTATCGATCGTCTCAAATAATTGAGATGCTCCGCTTGGCGTCTCGGAGTTGCCGAGCCAGAGAAAACCTCCCGGACTGAGGGCGTAATGGAAAATGGGAATGAGCCGCTTTTGGAGCACGGGCGCGAAATAAATCAGCAAATTGCGGCAGGAAATGAGGTCGATCCGGGCAAAGGGCGGATCACTTGTTACGTCATGCCTTGAAAACAGGCACATATCGCGAATGGCCTTATTGATCTTATATCCGCCATCAACTCGGGTGAAAAACCGGTTCAACCGTTCGTGCGAGAGGTTCTGGGCAATCGTCTCCGGGTAAACACCGGCTCGTGCCTTCTGGAGTGCAGATTCGCTGATGTCCGAGGCGAATACCTGCACAGGGGCATGTCCTACCGTATCGCCCAGAAACTCTAGCAGCGAAATGAGAATGGAATAGGCTTCTTCTCCCGACGCGCAGCCAGGCACCCAGACCCGGATCACTGCACCAGCATTCTTCTTTTTGACGAGGACTGGAAAGACTTCTTCCTGTAAGGCCTGGAAGGAATCAGGGTCCCTGAAAAATTCCGTGACACTGATAAGAATATCCGAATAGAGAGTTTTGATTTCGTCCGGGTGCTCACCAAGAAAAGCGGCGTAGGCCTCGAGCGTTTCGCTCTTCTGTACCATCATCCGTCGTTGAATTCTCCTCAGGATGGTCGTTCGTTTATAATCGGAAAAGTCGACTCCGGTATGGCTCCTCAGTAGAAGGAATATGTCGCGGAGCGGGTCGTTCCTTTGAACAACTTGAGCCTGAGGGGGGGAAGTATCATGGCGCTCCGCAGCTTCGTGGGCACCTTCGCCCTGGGCTGTCGCGAGATACTCGTGACCAGCCAGTACGGCGAGCTCACGCGCTATTGCCTGAGGTGGAAGGACAATGTCTATGACGCCAGCTGCGATGGCATGCGAAGGCATACTATCGTAACGTGCTGTTTTAGGATCTTGTGCGAAAGTGGTGCCGCCCGCCGATTTGATCGCGCGCAGACCATCGGTTCCGTCCGACGCCGCCCCGGAGAGGATCACGCCGATGGCCTGGCCTTTTTTTTCCTGCGCGAGCGACCGAAAGAAGAAATCGATACTCATGTGCGGTGCGCGCATTTCGCGGCGTGGCAGAAGAATCAGCTCTCCCCGCATAACGGCCATGTCGTAATTGGGAGGAATCACATAAACGTGGTTCGGCTCAATGGTCATCCGGTCTTTGGCTTCCTGAAGACGCATTTTAGTGACCTTGGACAGGATCTCCGACGACAAGCTTTCGTGGGTTGGGTCAAGGTGTTGGATGAGGATGAATGCCATCCCGGTATCTGTGGGAAGTTCAGCGAGCAGCTGTGAGAATGCTTCAAGGCCGCCGGCCGATGCACCAATCCCCACTAATGGAAAGCTTTCAGGCTTTGCCGCCTGTTTGCGATTTTTGCTCACGATGCATTCATCTGCAAGGACCGTAACCAATTGACAGAAATAGTCAACATGCGAAGTTCTAATGCAGGCCGCAGTATGCCGACGGCTGAATGAGGGCCGTCTGGAAGCGTCGGGCCTGGCAATGTCTTAACGCCGAACCGCTTGTCCAATTGATGAGCATATGCCCATAATCATGCGGTGAGGCCAAAAAAACATCGACATACTTGCTGTGAAGTGAATGCCACCTATTTCAAACCCCGTGGCATTCCCATGAGCGATCTTGAAGAGGTCGTTCTCGAAGCCGATGAGATTGAAGCTCTCAGGCTCGCTCATCTGGAGTCCCTTTATCAGGAGGACGCTGCTTTGAAGATGAACATTTCGAGGCAAACGTTTGGCCGAATTATCGACACGAGCCACAAAAAGATCAGCGATGCGCTGATAAATGGCAAAGCACTCAGGCTCAACAAAACAACATAAGGAGCTAGGATATGAAAATCTGTATACCTACCAATACCAATAACGGAACCGACAGCACGATCAGCGGACATTTTGGCTCTGCACCCTTTTTCATGATCGTGGATACCGATTCACTGTTTTGCAAAACCATCGTCAACACAAACCAGCACCATGCGCATGGAATGTGTCAGCCGCTTGCAGTTCTCGGGTCCGAGGAGTTCGACGGCATCGTTGTTGGCGGCATCGGAGCTGGAGCGCTCAACCGCTTGAAGGCCGCCAATATAAAAGTGTTTAAAACAGCTCATAAAACAGTCAAAGAAACGGTTGATGCGTTCAAGGGAAACGCGCTGTCTGAAGTGACTCCCCATATGGCTTGCAGTGGACACGGCCATCACCACGGTGGGCATGGTCAGGGGCACCATCACGGATCGTGACGGTCATTCCAGGGCCGGGGCCAGGGCCGGGCCAGGGGCCAGGTTAAATTCCCAAGCACACCAGAACTCATTCGGATGCGGATCCGGCGGACAGGCAATGCAAGACGTCCGGATGCGCGGATCAATGGTTTTGGCGAATTCGGCGTATTCGACAATCCCTACTGACTTGCAGGGGTGATCGGGAAGACCTTTCCGTTTTCGCGCCGATTGGACTCGACAGTCGAGCATGCGGAACACAGCCCGTGTTTCCGTCACCTCGATACATTCCTGAAGGTTCAGGCGGGCGTAAAAGCGGTGCTTCAGGCATTCAACGAGTGCAGGAATGCCGCCTCCCGGTTCCATCTTGAGTCGTCCCATGATTCGTTTTGCTTCAATCACAGTGAATAATCGCCAGGCATCCCGATCGATGCCTACAGCGACCTCCATCCCGTATTTTTGTTCAATGGATTGAAACCACACCCCATCATGTGCCAGCCAATTTTTTGCGTCGTCGACGATGATGCGGATCAGATCGTCTTTGCTCAGAGTTTGAAGCAGGGCCAAACCTTCATCGCCAGTTCTTTTGTTGGTTCGCATAAAATCCCTCAAGGATTGTGTCTACAGCTGTAAAGTCATTGCATGTGTCTTTTTTGACCTCCATTTAATCATTTCCAGTACCTAGCGCAACCTGATCCCGGGCACGGCTGGTGCAGTGAGTCTGAGGATACAAACGAAAAGAAATGGAGCTGGGGACATGAGAAATAAATTTTTTGCAGTTTTGGTTTTGGGATCGCTTTCGTTTTCTTTCACGGCACTTGCTGATGATGTGAAGACGGCCAGGTCAAATGACGTCGTCGAAAAGTACGTGCTCAAGTCTAACGGCGTTTTCTCCCGTGTTCTGTCAGGAGCGCGCGGCAAAGATCTGAGCTGTGCAGTTACGAGTAACGTGTCGGACTTTAAAATCTCACAACATCCAAACGACGCCGCAACGGCGTATTTCATCAAGAGTGGCGACCTTCATTTCGTGAAAAATTCGCAAAAGGGAGCACGCAAAGGTAACTGTCCGCCGGCCGATACGGGTGCTCTGATGGGCAACGTCAAGCAGGATGGCGGCAAGTATCAGTATGGTGTGATTCCAAGTACCAAGAGCGAGTACGTAAACTGGGCTCTCGACGGTACGGGTACTTTCCACGCCTGGAAGAATTCCGGTCTCCCCATGAAGATTCAAAACGTGTCGGACGTGTCGACCGTCGAATGCTTTGGCCAGTCAGGTAAGGCTTTCAGCAAGAAGATCCTGTTGCTTGAAAAACGGGACGGAAACATTCTTGCGATGGAAGACGATGGCGACGTCAAAAGCCAGAATATCAAAACGTCCATAAAACATTTCAGGGTTGTCAAAGACGTGTGCAAAGACGTGGGCGGCTCTGGCGGAAGCTCCACTGCGCAACGAAGGGGTGGCAGGGGCAATCGCGGCCTGTAACCAGTCGTTACATCGGATCTGATATTAAGCCGCCCCCGACCTTTGGTCCGGGGCGGCTTTTTGTATTTCGAGTATTGGTTCTCAGGTGATTGATCAAGAAATCAATTGATTTATATAGTATTGAATGCTTTAACTAAGAGCAAGAGGTCCCCATGATCACACTTCTGAAAACACTTCAAAACCGGTTGGTGCTCGCGATCCCCGGAGCGATGATCCTGGGCTTCATATTCGGTCTGCTCACGGATGCACATTCCCTGCAGTACCTGGTCGTGCCCTTTGGCTTCGTCATGATCTACCCGATGATGGTCAACATGAACATCCGAAAGGCCCTTCAAGGTGGGGACCGCCGAGCACAGGTATTGGCGCAAGTGGTGAATTTCCTCATACTGCCGCTGATAGCCTGGGGAATTGGAAAAATCTTTTATCCGGAACAGCCGTATCTGGCTTTCGGGCTTCTGGTCGCAGGCCTTCTTCCAACGAGCGGAATGACGATTTCCTGGACCGGTTTTTCCAAGGGGAACGTGGAGGCTGCGGTTAAAATGACAGTCTTCGGGCTGGTTCTCGGTGCGCTTGCCACACCGGTATTTGTCACGCTTCTTCTTGGGCAAAGTCTTCCAATCGATCGCCTGACACTCATCAGGCCGATCATGTGCATGGTGGTGCTGCCTCTGGTTTTCGGGCAGATGACCCGCAATTTCCTGATCGGTCGTTATGGCGTGGAGAAGTTCTCAAAAGAAATCGGTCCTCGCTTTCCGCTGGTTTCAACTGCTGGCGTGCTCATGACCGTTTTTGTGGCGATGGCCTTACGAGCTCGCAATATCGCTGCCGATCCCGGTTTGCTTCTGGACATTATCGGCCCGGTCTTGCTGCTCTATTTTATCAATTTTGTTCTGAGCTTCGGAATCGCGAGGATGTTCCTCAATCGAGCTGATGGAATTGCGATGGTCTACGGGACGGTCATGAGAAACCTCACCGTCGCGCTTGCTGTGACGTTGATGGCATTCGGACCTGAGGGCGCGCAAGGCTCTATCGTCATAGCGGTGGCGTTCGTGATTCAGGTGCAGTTAGGCGCCTGGTCCGTGAGTTTTATTGATCTGCTTCTGGGCAAGTCAGAGGTCAGTGCTGCAGGTACTGCACTCCGAACGGAATAAGGGTCTTTTCAGCCTCGCTACGCAACGTAAGATCGCTGAAGAGATACATGAAGGTTTGCCCCTGCTTCAGGCTGTCAAATTGAAGGTGCGCCGAGAGTACGAGATAAGCTTCCAGGCGGAGGCGATCCTGATCGAAAGCCATCAGGATTTCCATCGCGGTCGGGACGTCTATTCCGGTGCCTGGTTTCAACTGTTCCGCCCAATCACGAACGGCGCTGACTCGATCCTGATCGGTTTCAAGATCTGAGTAGCGGTGGATGAACCGGGAAACCGTGCGTTTTCCCAACAGCTTGAGAGGAGCTGGTGGAGACGCGGGTGCTGAAACGAGGCGAACCGAGGCGTCTTTTCGCCAGTCATGGAAAAGACCCAGGTTCGTGTAGTAGGTGCTCGCCTCACAGTAAGGGGCCGTGACATAGCTCGCCACTCCCCAGACATACGGCACTCCGTCCATTTCAATGAATGCAGGTCCGCCGGAGTCTCCGCTGCAGCCGCTGGCAATGTGATCCTCTGGTTTCAGTTCGATGCAATCGCCCGCGCGCTCACCCAGTCCCAGGCGTGCGCTGCGGAGATTGTCGTCAGGTTCGCCTTCGGCGGAGCTCAGGCCGTAACCTGCAATCATCGTGATTGGCTGCGGATCATGATCGGAAAAATCGAGAATGTCGCTCGAGAGAAAGCGGGCCGGTCTATTTTCCAGCGGAACCCCGCCCTCAAACAGGACTAATGCCAGATCGTTGCGATTTCCAAGGTTCAGGCTGTCATAGGCTTCATGCACGAGATAACGAGAGCCAAGGCGATATTCCTGAATACCCTTGGATCCGAAAAAATCGATTCTGATGACATTCGGATAGCCGGAAACGCAATGCGCGGCCGTCAGAACGACTGACTCGCTGACCAGGGTTCCGGTGCACAGGCCTCGCTCGTCGTTCGCGAACATAATGATGAGGCGCACGGTACTTTGGGAAAGAAGGTTCGGTTGCGTCACAATCTCGCCGCCGACAATGTTTGATCGGAGTGCCGCGGCTTGGCACGATCCCGAGAAGAAAAACAGCGAGAACGCGAGAAGCGCTGGACTGATGAAAGCAAGGCGCATGAATAACCTCGTGGCGCACGTTTACCGCTATCTATGGCCGCTTGCAATCGCAAGTTGAACGGAATCAGGCGGGCAGCCTTTACTCGCGAAGAGTCTCATATTCGAGATCCCAGATGGCCGCATTTGCCCATCGACCTCTCAGTGCCTGCCAAAGCCTCAGGATAATACGGTGCCTCAGAAGTCGGACGTCCAAAGTGTTCCTGCCATCCTTGCTTTTCCAGAAGCGGGAGTGAGTATCGCGAAACTCGATATCAAAAGAGTCCCGCTCCTGGAACATCGGTGTTCCTTCCGGAGGGGCGGCAATGTTTAAAACCAAATTGTCGAAGTAACGGCTATTTTTCAAAACAAAATAGGCGGATTTCCAGAAATCCCACCAGGTCTCGCCCGGAAAGCCCACCATGATCGAAACGCAGCTTCTTATTCCTACCGTCTTTGTGTTCCTGAGTACCTTGGCGGCATGCGTGAGGCGGATACCTTTACGCATCCGGTTCAGGACCCGCTGGCTGCCGCTTTCGATCCCGAAGAAGATTTCCGAACATCCGGCTTCTTTGAGTTTTGCAAGTAGCTCGGGCGTTAACCGCTGATCCGCTCTGCAATACCCGTAAAAGCTCACGTTCATTCCGGAATCAATAAGCGCATCTGCAAGTTGCCCCAGAGCTGCATGATCACCATTCATCAAGGAGTCTGCCACCATGAAGTGGTTCACGCCGTAGTCACGTTGGGCATTTGCGATCATCTCGAGCACTTTATTGAACGGAACGCTCCGATGTTTTTTCCAGTAGAAGCTCTCAAAACAGAAAGCGCATTTTCCCACGCATCCTCTGCTGAAATGAACAGGCAGCACCAGGCGTGAATAATTGAAAACGGGAAGTTCCGAGAAATCCGGGTTCTGGCAAAGCGCAAGGCACTCAGGTTCCCGCGCGCCTCCTTCCAGTAATGTGCCTCGGAGACCCCTGAAACGGACCCCTTTCACAGGTTCGGGATTCTCTTTATCCCATTGATGAAGGAGCTCGATCAGGCTTGTATCCGCTTCGCCGAAAACGGCGGCATCAACGTTTCCGGTATTACCATCAGCCAGGGCCTGTTTTGACCATTCTGGAGTGCAGGAAGGGCCGCCACAGATGATCCTTGTTTTAGGACTGACTTTGCGGACAACTCGAAAGCCTTCATCGCTTGCCAGCAGATTGGTTTGAAACAGGGAAAAGCCAACCGCACAGAATTCCTCGGACTTCAGCGTGCGCTCGAGGGTCTCCAGAATGCCAACGAGCCTCGGCTTGGGACCACTCTCAAATCTTTCGGGTAGCGACCAGAGGACAATGTTTTGCAGCGAAACGATATCCGCTTCTTCCTTCCTCTGGGTTCTCCAAAACTCAAGGTTCAGATCCAAAACCTTGACTCCATATCCAGCGGCCTTCAGGCTCGCGCTCAGGTGCGCCAAGCCATACGGAGGAAACTCTTCATTCCAAGCCGGCATGATCACGAGCAAGACCGTTCCGAGTTTCGGTGGGCCGGGTTCGGGCCTGTTCCATCGAATCCAGTTTTCTTCCGATTTCCAGAAGATTCTGGGATCCGAGGCCAGACTTGCGCCTGTTTTCAGCCGTTTCTTACAGTCCAGGATAGTGGGAAGGTCGTCCGAACGAATTGAAACGTCGATAAGGCCTTGGGCCAATTTCCTGGTTACGTGAAATGTACTCAGGCCTGTGCCGGCCATAAAAATCCGGATGTCCGGAAGCGCTGTGCGAATCTGGGCAAGTACGAAAAAGTTCGAAGCAGCCTCTTTCTCACCAAAAAAGATCACGACGGACCGTTTGTTCTGTTGCACGAGGGCCCGGATGACCTGAACGACGGCGAGTTTGAGCGCACTGATCGACGCTTGAGATAACTTCGAATTTTCAAGCGTTTCGGAATAGCCCGGAGAAAGATCCCTGAGGCTCATCGATCCTGGTGGAAAAGGCGCAGGACTGTCCTGTGCGAAACCGAACAAAATCAGACAATCTTCAGGCTTATGAGTCATGTTTCGCTTCATCATTCCATAACTCCGTAACTCAATAAATTGAAAACGAATGCAGCCCGGGGTAGAGCAAAATGATGGTCAATTCATCCGCCCCTGATCGCGGACTCCAGACATTCTGCATTGTACCCTGGATTCAGATGCAGATTGGAACCTCAGCGGACATTTATCCATGCTGCCGCGCCCAGGGTGCGACCAGTTACGGAAATCTGAAAGTAAACAGTTTGGCCGAGCTTTGGAACAGCAAGATCGCCTGCTCACTGCGGGCGCAGCTTCTTTCAGGCGATCCCTTACCGATGTGCAGCGGCTGCTACGCCGAAGAACGCGCGGGAGTTGAAAGCTGGCGACAGGCCATGAACAGACGCCATGTCGATGATGTTCGGGCCGCGTTTGGTTCAGATGGATCCGGAAATATGCCGATGGGCCGGATCGCGGGCCTGGACCTTCGTTTCTCCAACCTTTGTCAGTTCAGCTGCAGGATCTGCGATTCGGCTTCAAGTACAGCCTGGTATCGCGACCGCATGTTAATGCCGGCGCATTTTCGTTATGGTCCTGAGCGGGCTGAAAATCTTGGAACTCTTATCTTCGATAAAGTGAAACAGGTTTCCTCTGAGCTGAAGTGGATTTACTTCGCCGGCGGCGAGCCACTTCTTCATCCGGAGCATTATGCGCTCCTTCAGTTTCTCATTTCGAGCGGCTCGGCCGGGGATATACGGCTTGCGTACAACACGAATCTGTCCACTTTGTCCCTGAATGGCACGAGCATATTACCGCTTTGGAACCATTTTAAGGAAGTTGACGTCGGGGCGAGTTTGGACGGGATCGGGGCCGCCGGCGAATTGATGAGAAAGGGACAGAACTGGGCCAGAACTGTGCGAAATTTCCGCAAGGTCCGCCTGTTTTGTCCCGATGCGAGTGTTTTTGTTGAAACAACCGTCAGCGCAATGAATCTGTTTCATCTGGTCGCGGCGGTTGATGAATGGCTCAGAATCGGAATGATCTCGCCGGGAGGAATCTGGAAAGTGAACTGGCTCGAGACGCCAAGATTTCTGAGTCCGAATGTTCTCACGTTTTCCGAACGCTCCGCTTTGAGTGATGCTTACGGAAATCATTTGAAGATTCTGGAGGGCAGGGAGGATGAGCGTGTAGTCTCCCTGATCAGGCGGAAATACGAGTATATTCTGGCCCGCTTTGATTCTGTTCCGTGGCATCAGGAGCGTTCACAGTTTGTTGAATATATGCGGAACCTTGATGAAATCCGTGGTGAAAGTTCCGCCGAACTACTTAGCTGAAAAAGCCGGGCGTGTCCTGTAGAGTTAAGTCAGGGTGGGGAATGCCAGCACTGTCACATGATCCGGTTTGTTCAAATCACAGAAAACATGTGATTTTGTTCCTGGTGAGCCTGGCTCTTGGCGCGCTGAACGCGGATGCTGGCGCAGGTTGTATTGTGGATGGGCTGCAAAGCAGTTACAGGCAGCGCCCGGTCTCAAGTTCGCAGCTGGTCTCGCAAGCAAAGCAACTCGTGCTCAGACAAGAGGCGCGGTTTCAGCGCTATTTTGAGGACACCGGGTTTGCTGATCAGGCGGCTTTCGACGATGCAGTCCGAGTCTATAGCGAACCAGCCGCAATGCTTGCTGACTGGCTGCAAAATGAAAAGCACATTGAGTTCGCCACGAACGTACCTGAAAGCGCTCGTTCAGCAATTTCGGGCAAGGGTTTCAGGAATTTGCGAGCGACCGATGGTCCAGTGGCCAACGCTGAGGAAATAGAACTTCGCGATCTGGTCGAAGCGGTAAAGTCGGGCTATTCGCCACGCGAATATAAGACTTTCGATGCTGATCTAAAACCGAGTTATGGTTATCTGAAGCCTGGCCCCGATTCCGGCCTTATTCCCAGCCAACTGGCGAGCCATTACGGAGATGACACGTACATATTCAAAAAAGGGCGAGTCAGGGATCGACTCACATGGACCGCTGGAGATTCCTTTGGCCCCGCTCGCTACGCAAATGGAAAGACCCAGCCTGAAAACTGGAGAGACTTCTTCGTGCCATGGAAAAATCGCACGCTCATGATTCCAGACATTCTCGATGCAGTAAGCTTGCAGAAGACGGGATTTAGTGCGGAATTTGTCAATGGAACCGGCGCGCCAATGCCTCCGCCGAGGCCTCTGTTGTCTTTTGAACCGAAGGCACCTCCAAAGTCCAGGCTTCCTTACCCCGTTCCACCGCCAGTGCCTGATTATCCCCTTCCGCCGCCAATGCCGATTTTTCCTGACAAGCCTCAACTTCCGAAAGGGCCGGTTCGCTTGCCCGGGGAGAGTACTTCCAGCTATTTGAAGCGCTATGCTCAAACCGCGGAGTACCAGAAGTTCAAGGCAGAAATGACAGACATTGCAAAGGTCACTTCTCAGACCCTGCAAAAACACCAATCCAGCAAACGATATCAGGAGTATCTGAAGCGAGTAAAAGCCGTCGATCAGCGGTATCAGGAAACGGATGCATACGAAGCTTTTCTCAAATCAAAGAACGAGTATCTGCGCGCCAGGCAGAAAGCCGAAGACGCTTATCGAGAGAGCAAGGAGTTCAAATCATATTTATCTGAATTGAACTCCTGGAAAGAAGAAGCTGCAAAACTGCAACGAAAATACGAGAGTAGCGATGAGTACAGGGCGTATGAGAAAATATTGAAGGCATATGATGAAAGTGAAGAAAAGAAACTCTACATGGAGATTTCCGCGTTCGCTCCGAAACCCGATTGGCTAGGCACGTCCATAGGTTCGTTGCGAGGCCCTCATACAAGTGGCTATATTGAGCTCCAATATTGGGGTCCACTGAACTTGGACGATGTGGAGATTTTTGAATTCCGAAAAACGCCGCCTTCCGGCGAGTTTCTGGAGGAGCTTCGAAGGCGGGGTATCCAAATCAGGGATGGGCGACGTAACCACCAACGGTAACAAATTGGGAGCCATTTTCGGATTGTGGTATTCTTGTATATGAGTCGTTCGTTTAGCTTTCGCAAAATTTTAGGGGGTCTCATGAGTCCGATTGCACTTTTACTGACCTGCGCCGTACTTCTGTCGGGATACTCTTCAGGGGTGAACGCGCAGGTGCTCGAGGCGAAGGTCAATTTGAAGGGTGCTTGCGAGAGCCGGGCGGACGTCGGCCATACCGCCTACAGGATTTTGCAGTTGAAACGAAAAGAGGGGCAGAACTCCGTGTCCATGGGTGTGTCCTACTTGCGTTGCGTACGGGACGGATCGCGTTATCGTTGGCAGTCGATCGCGGCAGACGCAAAGAGAGAGGAGAAAGCCCCGGACGGCCGGAAAATCACTCTTTGGCAGACGGATGTTGAAATCATCGCCGTTGATGAGAACCAGGAGATCATCGCGCGGGCTCCTCTGAAGCTCGATGCAATGGGCCGGATGGATTTACCTTTCTCGAAAAGCCTGAGGTCCCTCGAAAGAGCGGAGTTGATGGTCCGCGGACATCAGTACTATCAGGTTCAGGGCGAGGCGGCGGTAAGCGATGGACTTTCGACGACCGCATCTTACATCGTTCAGTTTAAAACGCGCGGAGAGAATCGCGACTGTAAGCCGCAAAACCCCGTCTTGAGCACCGCCTCCGGCATCAAAGGCCTTCCTTCAGGCGTGCTTCCGGAAGGAGTCGAGGGCCAAGAAACTGCTACCGGGGAGCAAGTGGGCCTTGTGGGTGACTGTCCGATGATCAGCGCTGCCAGTGACACTAAGTCCGTCACAGAAGCGGGTGGAAGCAAAGGAGCACGGGTGAAGGCCGGGACCACAGCGAACAAAGCCGCTGGCGAATAACTTCTAAAACTCGAACCGTGCATCTCCGGGGTATGCGCGATCCGCAGCCTACCTTCCGCCGACCTCCTTATCAAAAACGTTCGAGTTGAAAGTGGAAACGAGAGGCGCCGCCCATTGCGTTGTCGTTCACTGAAATCGAGAGCTCCTGAATGAAATCCGTATAGGTGCTGAAGTCCGTCCGAAAAATGGAAACAGGATCAGTTTCCGCCGTAAAGCGATGGTCTCCGGCGTAGCTCAGGTCGAGCGTTTTAACGTCGTGTTGCAAAACGGCGCCGCCCTCCTTGATGGCGAAAGTAATCAAAACCGCTTGCACGCGGTCTTGCGAATCAAATGCAGGGTTCACAATGTTAATCCAGAACGGATGTGCCGACGTCTCCATGACGGGCGAACGTCCCGGCGATGCAACGTTTTCCTCTCTAGACTGATAATCCAGAGAGATCTTTGTCCCGTCAGCTGACGTCAGAAAAACGTGTTTCCAATCCGCGGCATTGACCGAAAAAGAAACGAGGAGCCCAAACGCGCACAAAACGGATCTTTTCATGATAGCGACCTCCGGTGAAACGAACCTGAGTGCTGTTTAGTATGGCAAAGGCGATACGGCAAGACTCAATTGGGAAGCGCCGATTGTGGCACAGTGCGGGAATGCTCCGGTCCGGAAGTGCGGTGATAGAGCGGTTCGGTCCTATCTTTCGCGTCTGAGGGAGAAGAGATCCAGGCAATAACAATACGCCGCGTTCTCTTTCGATTCGCGCACCACGGCCCTGATCCTTTCTATCGCTTCGATCAGAATCGTGCGCACCGCGGGATAATCAGCGCTGCTGATGGCGATCACTGATGAGTAGTGCAGGTCTTCCTCGTTGCGTCGGTTCAGGGATTCAATGGCCTGAACACGCCAATTGGCGTGAAGTTTCGTGATTGCCGGAGAATCTTTCGGAAGGTGAATGCTGACCGGGCCCGTTGTGTATCGGCCACTGTTTTCAGTGGCAAGGCCTGCAGCCGTGAGGAAATTCAGAACATCTGAAATGATCCGAAGCGGCAGTCCAAAATATCGAGCAATTGGTTCCTTCATCTGCAACTCCGGAATCGAGAGCACCACGTGAACAGCCGCATAGTACCAGGCGCTGTAGTAGGTGAGTTGATCTTCAGGCCCGAGCACCTTCTTGAACTCGAGCCGCTTTGAAAGGTTGTGGTGGTTTTCGATCGCCTGCTCGATTTGTTTCTGTATCAGCGCCTTGAATTCACGTGTGCCCGCACGCGCGTGCTGAACCAAGAGCTGAAAGAAAAGCGTTTCAGAGTAGCTGTGACCGATGAATCGCGAGGCGCGCTCGGCCTGCTCGGAACTCAGGTGGGCATTCGCGTTCAGGATTTGCGCAACGTAGGTCGTGTTGCACCCCATGACCTCCGCGAGTTTTGCTTTGAGGCCCCGCCCACGGGCGGGCTGGGCCGTAATCCAATCCTCGATATACGCTTTATAGTCACGGTACTGAAAGATATCTTTTTTCATGATTTCAATGCCTTGATTAGTTTAAGGCACTATAACTAAATTTTATACGGCATTATTTATTAATTTCTTCTAGAGCAACCGAGGTGGCTCCTGTAGTTGTTGCTGCGTCGCGGCAAACTTACTAACCGCTCTCGCGACGAGCAAAAGAACGAAGGAGTCACCCATGAAAAGAAGTATTTCGATCCTCACAGCAGTGGGCCTTTTTGCCGCCGCGCCATGCGTCTGGGCGCAGACGACGCTTCCCGCACAGGAGATGAGAAAAGAGGTCTATCTCCTGATGAATCAGGCGGAACTCAGCTGGCTCACTTTGGGCTCCGAGCAGGTCGGCGCTTCGCTCGCGGAAGCCTGCTTCAATATCGCCACTCTGAACGGGGACCTGCAGCGCCTGCCGTATTTCTCTGAAGACACGGAAAATCGCGTGGCGCTCAACGAAATGATTTCTGAAATGAAATCGGAACGCCTCCGGGACAACGTCGTTTCCGCTCTTTGCCGGGGCTACAAACCAACCCAGTTCGAGGCAGCGAAATCTGCTGCACTTCAGTCGATGCTCAACGTAAAGGAGACGGCCTCGAGGGTCCTTCGGCTCCTTAGAGAGGCTTTGTAAGCGCCTTAGCGTTCGCATAATGTTGCAATCATAAATGAATTCATGGTGTTCGCCATTACTTGACTAATTTAGTCAGTATGATATTCCCCTGCGCTATCGTGGCGCAGGTCTGCCCGAGGTGTTCAAATGTCGTTTTCAAGTGTCTGCAAAAAAGCAGTCTTTCTTCTGGCGATCTCGCCCCTGCTTGTGGCGCCGGTGAACAGTTTCGCCGGCAATGAAAGTAGCGGCGGCGGCGACATCCTGATCCTGCCCGATGACCGAATCATTTTGGCCGATCCTTTTGTTGTCCGACCGGGCAAACCGATGGAATTTCATCCGACACTGAAAGAGGAACTATTGCGAGCCGGCGAGGTGCTGGAAGCTTTTGGCGCAGAGAACACCTTCCTTTCCGCAAACGTTCTGAACCCCTATGTCGAATACCGCTACGCAACCGGCCCACTGGATTGCCGTCGGGTAGAGCTGGGCGGCGTGCCTGCGGGCGGAGAGCAGAAACTTGTGGCGTGCACGGAAGGCCATCTCACACTCATCTCTGAGCCTGACTTCAGAAAGATGACGATTCGCGAACAGGCGAAGCTCATCATTCACGAGCGACTGAGGGCCCTTAAAGTGGCGGCTCCCGGATCCTTCATTGCTGATGTCACCGACGGCGTGGAGCTCGGCCTCGAGATTATGAACTCCCAGTTGCGGGGGAACGAACGGGTGACCCTCTCCGATCATCAGCTCGACACTCTCAATTTGCTCATGAGGCGAATCGTTCAGCTCGAGCTGGGCGCCGTATTCAAGGATCTTTCAGGAAACCTCTGGAAAATAGTACGGAACGGAGCGGGTGTCGCCTCTGCCAAAGCTGACATTCACCCTTCCGCGACTCTGGGATTGGGAAGTGTTCTGGGGCCGAATTCCATGCTGGGCGAGGAAAGCGTCGCCCTTCGTCTCCGGTGCTGGGGCCGCTGCCTGATCGGATCGGGATCGAGCTTCATCCCGAAAGGTACGGCCGCTCCGACTGGTTTACGGCTGGGATCCAATGCTCATGTCATAGCTACGGTCGTCGATCGTGATGTCACCCTTCATCTCGAGGATGGCGCGATGGTCGAAAATGCGGAACTTCGAGCTTCTGGAAATTCACATCTGACAGTGCACGTGGGGCCCGATTCGGCGCTCACGGAATCCGAAATCAGCGCATCTGACAACATGGCGTCTTTGACGATTGGCGCCCGAAGCGCGATCAGAGCCTCAAAGCTGAAGATCGCAAGTTCAGTTGAAGTGAAAACGGGTGCCGCGCTTGAGAACAGTGAGATCAGTCTCAGGGATCTTTCCATGGAGGCCGGCGCCCGGATTGAAAACTCCATAGTGAAGGGCTTGTACCGCTGGGACACATTGGAGTTGGAATCTGGCGCTCTGATTCAGGATACTGAACTTCTGGTCGGCGGAATGATGAAGATGGAGAGTAAAGTCCTGATCCAGGGGTCCGGTCTCAAGCTCGATTCCGATGCTTTGATTACAGTTGGCGCGGCAGCGACCATCAAGGATCTTCGTGCTGCCATTGAGGTGAACCGCTCTTACTGGTCGGGGCGGCGGGCCCGCCTCATCATTCAGCCTGGCATCACGCTTCTGGGAGACGGCGCGGATCAGAGCCAGGACCTATGCGGACCGGGCAGGTCCATCGTTGACGTGGGCGTTCTTCGCATCAAATCCCTGGCGCAAATGAAGAAGCTCTGCTCTGACAAAAGGGTTCACTCAGGCGACTTTGCGGGAAGCAGCCAGCTCGCGCGTGACGTTCTCGAGTTTGTCGAATGATTCGTTCCATCCCGATGAACACATCTCGTGCTCGCTGGCAGGCATGCCGACGTGTTCAAGGGTGAGCTTCGTTTTACCTTCTTCGTCAGAAGAGAAGGTGATTTTGATGACCAGTTCCAGTGGAAAGTCCGGGCTCATCCCATAGTAGGATGCGGGGACCACCTTGCCTGTCTCGTCAGCAAATGAATCCGTGCAGACAAGCCGCTCCGGTCGGACGATTTCACGATAGACACCGGTACTCCAGTAATCCTTGCTCTCGGGCGATCGCATGCAGTTGAGATAAACGCCTCCTATGCGGAGATCCATTTTGCAGACGGGTACCGTGAAACCTTTCGGGCCCCACCAGCGTTCAATCAGTTTGGGGTCTGTCCAGGCGTCGAACACGACGTCGCGTGGGGCATCGAAGGTACGAGTGAGTTTGAGAGTATCTGGTTTTTCGGCCATGGTGTTGTCCTTGATGGAACTGTGAGAGGCTGCGGAAACTAAGCCGCCTTTTTCACGCTAAAGTTCTGAAGCCCTTTCTTGAGATCGTCTCGGTTCATGACAGGGCTTAGTTCAATCTCGGCACCAAGCGTCGAGAAGAACGGCTCAGCGATCGCAGGAATCTGCGATGGGTCTGCCAAATCAAAGAAGATAAAGGCTGTTCGCCTTCCGTGTTCAGCAGTGAAGTAAGCGGCTTCCGGGTGAATCTCGTCCAATACGGAATTCATCACCCGCTGCATGCTGCCGTCTTGAATGGCCCTGCTCGCTTTCTCTACATCCATCGAAATTTTTAATAATGTTCTCATCTGTCTCCGATCCGCGGGGTTCAATCTTTTAAATAGAGATCTAAATCCCCTTGCGGAAGTGATGCCAGCCCACGAGATGGGGCGTCCCGTTCACAGCGGACGCCGGCACTTGACTGGAGGTGTCTTAGAAGACACAGTTTTTGCTCCGAAAGTAGGGATGTCATAATGAGAGAGTGGGTTCACCCAGGTGGTTTGCATTTCTTCTGGTTTTGCTGCTGATTGTCGGGTGCGAGCGCGCCCGTTCCATTTACGGGATCGAAGAGGACGGGGAGTCTTCGGTCGAGGACGGGGAGTCTTCGGTCCGAAGTGTTTCATTCTTTCAAAACTTCGATGACTTTCCGGCGACTCTTGCCTCTGAAATTCCTGGACCCGGAGGGACCTGGGTCTACAGTACAGACGTGACGAATCGCGATAACCGATTTCCCATGAGCAACGGAGTCGCGGGCTTTCGCGATACGATGGCTTATGCTTCCCGGCCTGACATCTATAATTATTTCTATATGTATGCGGGCGACGCTTACAACACATCGCACATGGGGTTCAACCATTTCGGCTATTTGGAGTTGAGTTCGGATACGGCCGTAAAAGGAAACAGTCTCAGGCACGTGATTACAGGTGGTAAGAATTCCACGACTTGTCCGAACGGGAATGGTCCCACCTGTCTTGCGAATGGCTTACCCGTTCATACGAAAGAGGAGTTTCTCAGTCTCGTCTCGGGCGGAAGTAATCCCGTGGATGGCTCGCTCGTGGTCGGGACGCCGAACGTCTATTTCGTGAATACCTCATCAACGAGTTCTCCTGTTCCTTTTTCGGAGGCAAAAGGGGCGAATCGCCTGAGCCTCTATTTCAGGGCCCCCGCGGACCTGCAGAGCGGAACCGGCAGCTATCCGTATTCGACGGTGGATATAGGACCTTACAGCTATGTACCCAAAAACCTCGTCATCGCGGACAACACCGAAACGACTCTGTTGGGGGGGCATTGGTATCACTATTACTACACGCAAGGGGGCGGATGGATGCATCTGATCGTCGACAACCACCCTCAGCATAACAACGGAATGGGTAATTTCACCCATTTGCCGAAGAAGAGCATTCGAAACATCGGAGCAACGTACATGGAGAGCCTGTTTCGCTTCTACCTGACGGTGAAGCGATACCAAGGATTCGCCAAGCCGGAGTTCTCGGTTTATTACGACGAGATCGAGTTTCAGAATGATCCCGAGCCGCAGAACAATGAGACGATCAACTCCCCGTCCGTGATGTATCTCCCGAATGACAGAGTTTTCGAAATAGGGTTCAACGGGAAATATGTCGATTGGCAATACGACTATGCCAGCTACGAAATTCGGTATGCCTTTGAGCCCATCACGAATGCAAATTGGGCCTTCGCAACTCCGGTTCACATTTTACCTGAGTCGCGCCTTTCGGTTGCCGAGTCTCTCGTCGGAAAATTCGTGCACAAGACGACAGGGTATGTGGGGCGCTGGGTCCGCACGAAGTTGGCCGATGAGGATCAAGCAAGAGTTCAGTGCGGCAGGAACGTCTATTTCGCGATCAAGGATATCTCTCAAAAAGAGGGGGACGGACTGGATCCGGTGGCTTACCGAGAAGGTCGTGATTATCGGAATGTCTCCTATTTCGATTATGAGGCGGATCGTCTGGCGCTGCCGCTGATCAAGAGGTTGGAATACTTTGTTTCGTGTAAATGAATAGGGCTGCCAGGAGTACATTGAGCAAAAGAAACGCCCGAGAGCCGAGGCCCTGAAAGGGCCGGAGCGTCGGGCGTTTTGAAAATGGTGGAGACGCTGGGAGTCGAACCCAGGTCCGAAAGCAATCAATCGCCAGAATCTACATGTGTAGTTTGTGCTTTGGATTGAGCCGGTGACGTCCACAAACAGACTGCACTGACCCTCCGCAGACTTTGGTTTCGCGACCGCGGCATCTGCGAGACCGTGGAAGCTAGCCCACTAAATGACGTTTTATCCGAATCCATGGGCGAGACCCGGTAAAACGTGCTGCTTAAACTTAATTAAGCTGCAAGTGCGTAATCGTTGCCAATTACAGGTTGCCGTTTTTTAACGGGGCCTACGGCACCCCGACATGCATCTGGGACGTCAATACTCCCGTCGAAGCCGGATCGTCCCCAATGAGTAGTTCTTATCACAATTCATGCCCCACATTGTCGAAAGTTTATACAGTCCCTCGATCGCTGATCAAAAAGGCCGCCCTGAGCGGTCACAAGACGCTGAAATCGTAGATTTTCTTTCGCCGGCTCTGGGCACGACGCTTGCTCAACGGTCGTCGGCCTGTTGAGCCGAAGGAGGACTGGATTGCGCCTGCCTGTTTTCACTCGAATTCAGCTGATCCCTGCGTTTGCGATGGCTTTGCTGGCTTTCGCTGCAGGTGGGTGCTCGCCTGAACGCTCTGATCAGGAAAAAATCAAACAGGCTGTCGAAAACCTGCAGTCCGGCGCTGTCGTCCGCGCCATCGAGGAGGCCATTGAAGAAAGTAGCGCAGCAACCGCGCAAAGCGAAGCTCTGAACCCAGATCAGGCAGCCTTAAGCACCGGGCCTGTTCTGGATAGGCTGCCGGACACTTGCATGCTCGCTCACACCGATGGTGACGAAGCTTTGCGAGAACTGATGAGTTGTTTCAGAGACCTTCTCGCGCCGGGAAAGCGTCTCGGTGATCTCATGGCCTATCTCAGGCTTTTTGAAATACCGGAGCCCACGTTTTCGTTTTCCGACGCCAGCGATATCGAGGTGAATCGCTTCCTGTCCGCACGGAAACCGAACTCACCCGGCTGGCTCGACATCCGTCTTGGCTTAACCCCGCCTTATATTGGTGAGCGTCTGCGAAGCAAATTCTCCGACGAGGAGTTGTCGAGTCTTCTTGTTCTGGTGGACCGCAGGGCGCGGGCTTTTTCCATCGCTGAGGCGACGATCGTTTCCATTGCCGGAAAATACCGTGAGTTGCTTCAAACGTATGCAAAGGAGATGGACCGGTACCGCGTCCTTCTTGCCTTGCTTGATTCTTATGGCAGCGGAGGATTGGATACCGCACGTGATTTGGGAGCGGCACTGGGACGTGACCTTGTCATCGCTGACGACCTGGCGCCCTTTCTGCATCCCTACGCGTTACTTGCGCTGGTTCCGGCGCCAGGACGTGAGTTTTCCTTTCTTCATCGAACGCGTGAGGATCCTGCGCGCGTCGTCCAGGCTGCGGTGTCTGATCTTGGCGGCGGAGGTGATGCTGGAAAACGTGTCGCTGAATACTATGCCCGATTCCGGGACCGCGATAATCCCGAATTACCCAAGCATTCTGAACCGGCAGCTGATGCAGTCCGCGTCGCTTTCATTGATTCCGGACTCGATTTCCTCAGGTTTCCCGAGCTCGGGCTTTATCTTGGGGGCTCGCGTGATTACGCTGATGATGATTCCAATCCGTGGCTTCCGGCAATTCGCGAGGACTTCGCTCACGGAAGTGCGACCACGGCCACTTTACTGAGCGTGATCAGCAGGGAAAGTCCTTCGCTCCTTTCCGCGCGAAAGGTTGATCTTCGCTTCTGGAAAGTTCAGACGCTGCGTCAATTTCTTGAAGACAGACCTTTCGGTCTCGTTTCCTGGGAAAGCCGTTTTGGCGCGCAGGAAGCTCTGCGGAGCTACTCCACGAATTCCGGCTCCGCTACAGAGCTTCCAAAGATTGTGTCTGTTTCGTTGAGCGCGCAGCTCAGGCGGGTGATTGAGCAAAGCGGCGGAGAGCAGAGTATTGCCCGGTCGCCATGGCTATGGGTGATGGCAGCAGGCAATTCCGCCAGCAAAGTTGAATTAGATCCTATTGCCCCCTGTTTCAGTGATCTTCCTCGAGACTGGCGGGATGACTCCCGCATTCTATGCGTAGGCGCCCTCACCCGAGGTGAGAACGGATCAAACGCGCGGATCGCGGATTACTCAAATCATGGTGAACGCGTCGATGTGTATGCTTACGAGTCGTATACCGGAATGTGCCCCGGCGGCACCTCCTGTTCAACGCCCGCGATCACTGCCGCCGTTACCATGCTTTCAGCTGAATTCCCGGTCCTTTCTTCGGCGCAGTTGAAGGAAGCCATTGTAGGAGCGGCGGAAACTCGCGTGTTGCGAGTGAATCGCGAAGATTCGGTGGTGATGCGAAAGGTACGCGTTTTCGATCCCCAGACCATGATGGAGCAGGCCCGGAAACAGGCGAGTTTGCTGCATGCCACGGACCTGGGCTTAAGTCCCTAGGTTTTAATCGCCGTGCCCGACACGGATACCCGGTAGTGACTCGACATCTGCAGCGGCGTGAGCTGAATCGAGTAGTTCAGGATCGCTGAAGCGCCTTTGTGGTGCGCTCGATAACGAAGTTCGAGCTGAAGTGATTCAAGAAGTTCAAGATACTCCGTCGAGGTTTCGGTTTCGATGGAGGTCGATTTCAAAGAGGCGCTTGCCGTGAGCACGCCAAGAATCTTGTAATTCGCTATCCAGGGAATCGATGGGCCGGCGGTGATTGGCAGGGCTTCTGCGGGATGGCCAGCATCTGATTGCATCGCCCCTTTCTTCACTCTGGAAGTGGAGCGGGCATCGTCCCGGGTGTCCGCAGTGGAGAAAATCTCGTCTGACGGCCCGGCTTGAATATTCGCGCGCACGTTCCTGAGTGCCTGAATCAACAGGACCGCCGCAAATTCGCTGATCCGCGGAATCAAAATGCGATCGCCTTCAAATTGGGGCTCGAGGTCCACTTCGCGGATTCCCATTTGTTCGCGTGAAAGCACGTCGACCAGTTTCTCTTTTTCTTCCGGAAGGAGCTTTCCTTCAATCAGAACGCTGAACGGAAATGCAGCTGGAACGCTTTCGCGGCGTTCACTGAGTTGTTCGGCATAGCGTCGGACCTGTTCCAGAGGTTCCGTGGCGCCGGACTCCTCGATGGTCGGTTCTTCGGCTTCCAAGGTGGGTGCGGCAGGCGCTTCGTGGCTGCTGAAATTCTGGGAAAGGTCAGGAAGGTCTTCCTCGCCCACGGTTTCCGTGGCGGCGGATTCCGTCACTGTGCTGAATGCGGAGCTTTGCTGCGAGGTGCTGCTCGGGTCGATTTCGTCTGTGGCACTGATCGGCGCGAAATCGTCCACTTGCTCGGGTGTCTCCGGCACTGTCGTGGGGAACAGGTCGTTGTCGGAGGCCTGAGCTGCCGGCTCCTCCGAGTTCCGCGAATATTCTTCAATTCCTGTGAGATCGTCTTTTGGCGACATAGGTGCTCTTGATCAGGATAGCACCTGAATGTCGACGAGCCAAATGACTAGCCTCTCAAACGCCGTGGCACTTCTTGTATTTCTTGCCGCTGCCACAGGGACATGGGTCGTTCCGCCCCGTTTTGGGTCCGCCGGCCGGAAGCCCCGCACCCAGTGTCGGTGCCGGAGCTGGTGCGGCCATCCCGCCGCCCGCCATCGGGCTGGCCATCTGGCCTCGGCCCAGAGTCATCTGACGAGGGGCCCGCATTGGCATCATAAACGGGGCTCCGCCGGTTTTTTCAGGCGCAGCCTTGGGTGCGGCTGAAATAGCGCCGGACGGCTGCGGAACGAGGTCTCCGGTTTCCGTCACGTTGTACTGCATGTTCGACGGACTGAATTCATCTTCAGCTTCGATGAACTCGTTTTCGGCCTGCGCAAGCTGGACGGCAAAGAGCTTGCGCACAACGTCTCCCGTGATCTGGTTCATCATCAGTTCGAAGAACTTGTAGCCCTGTTTCTTGTATTCGATCAGCGGATCTTTCTGAGCGTAGCCCTGCAGGCCGACGCCCTCGCGGAGGTGGTCCATCGCGAGAAGGTGGTCCTTCCAGAGATGGTCGATCGTCGAGAGCAGGATCATGCGTTCGATCTGCCGGACGGTATCGTCCCCGAGTTGCTGTTCTTTCGTCGAGTAAGCGCGTTCCGCAAGGGTGTTGATCAGCTTGCGCAGCCCCTCGTCGTTGAAGGGGTGAATGTCCTCTTCCTTGATCTCCACGTTGATCTGAAGTGTGGTGCGAACGGCGTCATTCAGTTCTTTGCGGTCGAGGAACGGGCGTCCGTTGACTTTGCGGAGTTTTCCGTTCGGGAAGAAATCAGTGGCGATGGCGCTCGACATTTCGTCGACCATCGAGAAGACCATCTCCTTGAGATTTTCGCGCTTGAGGACTTCTTTACGCCATCCATAAACGACCTTTCGCTGGTCGTTCATGACGTCGTCGTATTTCAGAAGGTGTTTACGGATGTCGTAATTATGACCTTCGACTTTTCGTTGCGCATTCTCGATCGCTTTCGTGATCCACCGATGCTCGATCGGCATGTCTTCTTCCATGAAGCGTCCGATATTGACGCTGCCGAAGATGCGCATGAGATCGTCGTCGAGGGACAGATAGAAACGGCTCTGGCCCGCGTCGCCCTGACGTCCCGCACGGCCACGAAGCTGGTTGTCGATGCGACGGGATTCATGGCGTTCGGTGCCCAGAATGAAAAGACCGCCGGCGGCCAGGACCTCTTCCCTCTCTTTTGCGCACTTCTCGCGCCATTTCACGAGGGTTTCATTGAATGTCTTTTCGTAGGCATCCCGCTCTTCGGGGGTCGCATCAGATGCGAGTGAGCCTACTTCGGCTTTGGCGAGAGCGTCGGGATTTCCGCCGAGCAGGATGTCGGTTCCGCGGCCTGCCATGTTGGTGGAAATCGTCAATGCGCCTTTTCGCCCGGCCTGCGCGACGATGTCGGCTTCGCGTTCGTGCTGTTTCGCGTTCAGGACGTGATGTTTGATTCCTTCGCGTTTCAGCAGGGCCGCGAGGCGTTCGGATTTTTCAACCGATACGGTTCCGACGAGCACGGGCTGGCCCTTTTCCCGAAGCTGATTGATCTCCGTGAGAATGGCTTTGTACTTGCTCTGTTCGGACTTGAAGATCATGTCCGCATGATCCTGGCGAACCATGGGTTTGTTCGTGGGAATAACCGTGACGTCGAGCTTGTAGATCTGCTTGAATTCCGTGGCTTCGGTGTCCGCGGTACCTGTCATGCCAGAGAGCTTCTCGTACATGCGGAAGTAATTCTGGAAGGTGATCGTGGCAAGTGTCTGGTTCTCGTTCTCGATCGACACATCTTCCTTGGCTTCGATCGCCTGATGAAGACCGTCCGACCAGCGGCGCCCCGGCATCAGGCGTCCGGTGAATTCGTCGACAATCATCACTTCGCCGTCTTTGACGACGTAGTCGACATCCCGCTTGAAAAGCACGTGGGCCCGGAGTGCCTGGTTCACGTGATGGAGAAGCTCGATATTCATCGGGTCGTACAGGTTCGACACTCCGAGAACCTGCTCTATCTTGCTGACACCCTCGAGGGTCAGCGCCGCCGTCTTCGATTTTTCGTCGACAACGTAGTCGCCTTCCTCGACGCGGTCATCACCTTCGCGCTTTGAGCTGCCTGCGATAAGGTTCGACTTGATGAGCGAGGAATTGATTTTGTAATAGAGGTCCGTCGAATCCTCGGTCGGTCCGCTGATGATGAGCGGGGTCCGAGCCTCGTCGATCAGAATCGAGTCCACCTCGTCCACAATGCAGTAATGAAGCTCGCGCTGGACATAGTCTTCCAGGCGGAATTTCATGTTGTCGCGCAGGTAATCAAATCCGAACTCATTATTGGTGCCGTAAGTGATGTCGCAGGCGTAGTTCTGTTTGCGCTGAATATCGCTGAGTCCGTGAACGATGATACCGGTAGTGAGGCCCAGGAACTTATGCACCTGACCCATCCAGCCGGCGTCGCGGCGGGCGAGATAATCATTGACCGTGATGACGTGCACGCCCTTTCCGGTCAGCGCGTTGAGGTAACACGGCAAAGTGGCAACCAGGGTTTTTCCTTCACCGGTGCGCATCTCGGCGATTCGTCCGCGGTGAAGAGTGATGCCGCCGATCAGCTGGACGTCATAATGGCGCTGGCCGATCGTCCGCCACGCGGCTTCGCGTACCACTGCAAACGCTTCAGGCAGGATCTGATCCAGTGTTTCACCCTTTGCGAGGCGTTCCTTGAACTCAGCGGTCTTCCCGCGCAGCTGCTCGTCGGAGAGCGGCTTGATGCTCGACTCCAGCTGATTGATCCGGTCCACGATCGGACGGATGGATTTTAGTTCACGCTCGTTTTGCGTGCCGAAGATTTTTCTGCCAATTTTTTGAAGGGCTTGCATAACTTTTGAGCCTGACTTTAACGGTCCCAGGCTCAGCTGTCACGAGCTAATTCTCCAAAATATAGGTGAGCGGATCGACCGGAGTTCCATTCACCCGAACTTCGTAATGCAGGTGCGGACCGGTCGACCGTCCGCTGTTTCCGAGCTGCGCAATGTTCTCGCCGCGCCGCACTTTCTGGCCTTTGCTGACCAGGAGCTTCCGCGTATGCGCATACCAGGTTTCGACGCCATATCCGTGGTCAAGGATGACCGTTTGGCCATATCCAGCTTTGGTATCCGAGAAAATCACCGTCCCATTGGCGGGCGCGCGAATCAGGGTTCCCGGACGGTTTGCGATGTCCAGACCCTCGTGCATCTTTGCCCGTCCACCGAAAGGCGAGCGGCGGACGCCGAAACCTGACGTAAAATATCCGATGGCGGGCTTCACGGTTGGACGCGCTGCAAGGAACGATTTCTGATCGGCCAGGAGTTCGTATTGATCTTGAAGCATCTGTTCAACGAACAGCGAGTCCTGATTCAGCTCGGAAAACATGGTATCGAGCTGTTCATATTCCTTCCTGAGTTGGACGTCCTCCGGGTCGCGCGGGTCGGCGGAGTTCCAGGAAGCCGTGGGCGGGGTGGTCGGTCCGGCGGTCGAGTCGGCGGTCGTGTTTTCCTGAGTACCGATGTTCGTGGCGGCTTCGGGCAGCTTCGTTCTGTTCAGGTTCTCGAGCAGGCCGCTCCGATCCTCGATATTCGTGATGACCTTGAGGCGGGTGACAAACGTCTTCACGCGCTCCATCGTGCTTTCGATAGTCGTCAGTTTGTTCTGAAAAACCTGCACCTGCTGGCGCAGTCGCCGGTTTTCCATTTTGAGCTGCTTGTTCTCGCCGATCTGGTTCATGACGTACCAGTAGTCGAGCACCATGATGATGCCGACGAGCGCAACGAAAGAGAGTCCGATCGCGGCTCCCTTCAGTATCCAGCCGGGCACCAGGATCTTCCGGACCTTCGAGGTTTTCTCAGGAACAATCAGAATCGTGAAATACTTATCCGCCATTCGAACCCAGCACCTTTATGATCACCACCGTCACGTTATCGTCCCCGCCGTTCCTGTTTGCCATGTCAACGAGCTCGTCTACGGCGCGTTTCGGGTCGTTTCCATCAATGACGCACTTTTGCACGGTTTCGAGAATCTGCCCGTCTTCCACCATTCCGGAAAGTCCATCTGAGCAGAGGAGGAATACATCGCCAGGCAGAACCGGCATATCGTATAGATCGACCTCGACGCCGGGTTCGTACCCGACCGAGCGCGTGATGACGTTCTTCATCCGGTCCGTCTTCGCTTGTTCCCGGGTGATCAGGCCAGCGCGCAGTTTCTCTTGCACGAGTGAGTGGTCCCGCGTGATCTGCCAGATCGAACTGGGCCGAAAAAAATAACAGCGGCTATCGCCGACGTGTCCGATGATCAGCGATTCGTTGCGAAACAGGAGGGCGGTCGTGGTCGTCCCCATGCCTTGCAGAGAGGGATCCTGTGCAGCGCGTTTGTGAATCGCCGCGTTTGCGGACTTGATGGATTCCGCAAGGGCGTCATGAGGATCTTGCTTTGTATTACCTGCTGCAGCTTTCATTTTGGCGGGCACAACATCCGCGACCATGGCGCTTGCGGTCTCGCCTCCCCGGTGGCCGCCCATTCCATCTGCAACGATGAAAAGACCCAGTTCAGGGACAGCCGCGAAGCTGTCCTGGTTCTGGGCGCGTTTTCTGCCGACGTCTGTTGCGTAGCCTACGCTGAAGCGCATCTATTTAATATCCGACATTCTCGACTAAAGTTCCAATACATTGAGCGGTTGACTGAAGCGAGGGGCTGATCTCTGAGTCTTTGGGTCCGTTTTTGATTTCCCCGCCCAGAACCTTAGCCTCAGCTGGACAGGCGCTTTCTTGTGCGGCTAAAATGAACGGGTAGGGACGGGCCGACGCACGAAGCTCGGGCCCAACGGCAGATTATTATCATCAGCAGTAGCACGGCAACGGAAGGTGGTGGATATGGGCGGAACGGGTTCAGATAACGGTTGGCTCCGAATTTTAACTGATAACAGCGCTGAAAAAGAATTCAGAAACTTTCACTGGGAAGGCACGCTCTTCGACTACCTGGACCTTGTGAAAAAGAACCCCAACATCGCCCGTAACGCTTTCCAGCGGATGTACGACATGATCCTGGGCTGGGGCACCGGATCGTATGTCGAGTACAAGAAAAACATCGTTCGTTACAAATTTTTCGATGATCCGATCGACGGCGGAAAAGATGCCGTTTTCGGCCTTGATGTACCGCTGATGAAGCTTGTTCACTTCTTCAAATCGGCGGCTTATGGCTATGGTACTGAAAAGCGCGTTCTGCTTCTTCATGGGCCCGTCGGTTCCGCGAAATCCACGATCGCGCGTCTTCTCAAGAAGGGCCTGGAGCGGTACTCAAAGACCGATGAAGGCGCTCTTTATACGTTCCGCTGGGTGGATGGCAAGGATAACGGGGACCACATCCTTGGAAATGCGACTGAAATGGCGTGCCCGATGCACGAGGACCCGTTGAAGCTTTTCCCTGAGGAAATGCGTCCGAGGCTGATGGAAGAGCTCAATAAAGGCAACAAATCCCCGTACAAGGTCAATATTACGGGTGACCTGTGCCCGGCCTGCCGTTTTGTTCAGCGCGAATTCATGAAACGCTACCAAGGTGACTTCAACAAGGTCATGCAGCATGTAAAGGTGCAGCGGATGATCCTGTCCGAGCGTGACCGCATCGGTATCGGGACATTCCAGCCGAAGGACGAAAAAAACCAGGACTCCACGGAGCTGACTGGCGATATCAATTACCGGAAAATAGCGGAATATGGCTCGGATTCCGATCCTCGTGCCTTCAACTTCGATGGCGAGTTCAATATCGCAAACCGCGGTATCGTGGAATTCATCGAGGTTCTGAAGCTCGATGTGGCCTTCCTGTATGACCTGCTTGGCGCGTCCCAGGAGCACAAGATCAAGCCAAAGAAATTCCCGCAGACGGATATTGATGAGGTCATCATCGGTCACACGAACGAACCTGAGTTCAAGAAGCTCCAGAACAACGAGTTCATGGAAGCTCTTCGTGACCGTACCGTCAAGATCGACGTGCCATACATCACGAAGCTGAAACAGGAGGTCAAGATTTACGAGAAGGACTTCAATGCCAACAAGATCAAGGGCAAGCACATCGCTCCGCACACGATCGAGACGGCAGCCATGTGGGCCATCATGACCCGCCTGGAGCAACCGAAGAAGGCGAACCTGTCACTGCTTCAGAAATTAAAACTTTACGATGGCAAAACCCTGACCGGTTACACCGAAGACAACGTGAAGGAACTCAGGAAGGAAGCGATCCGGGAAGGACTGGACGGTATTTCGCCTCGTTATGTTCAGGACAAGATCTCGAACGCCCTTGTGAATGACAAGGCGGGTGAGGTGGGCTGCGTGAATCCTTTCATGGTGATGAATGAACTCGAAGGTGGCCTGAAACATCACGCCCTGATCGGAAGTGACGAGAGGCGCCGGGAGTACAAGGAAATTCTCGCGGCTGTGAAGCAGGAGTATGAGGACATCGTGAAAAACGAGGTTCAACGTGCGATTTCGGCCGACGAGGACGCCATCTCGAAGCTTTGTGCCAATTACGTCGACAACATCAAGGCGTATACCCAGCGCGAAAAGGTGAAGAACAAGTATACGGGGCAGGACGAGGAACCCGATGAGCGGCTGATGCGGTCGATCGAGGAGAAGATCGATATTCCGGAAAGTCGCAAAGATGATTTCCGCCGCGAGATCATGAACTACATCGGCGCGCTCGCGATCGAGGGCCGGACTTTCGATTACAAGACCAATGAGCGCCTGCACAAGGCGCTCGAATTGAAGCTGTTCGAAGACCAGAAGGATACGATCAAGCTGACGTCGCTCGTTTCAAACGTGGTCGACAAGTCCACGCAGGAGAAGATCGATATCGTCAAGACGCGCCTGATCCAGAACTACGGGTATTGTGAAATCTGCTCGACCGACGTGCTGAACTTCGTTGCGAGCATCTTCGCCCGGGGAGACGTGAAAAGGCGGTGATCAACTCGATTAAACGCGATCATGCCCGTTTTCGATCCATCGTAAAGGGCAAGATCAAGCAGGATCTGAAGAAGTACGTCACCCACGGCGAGATGATCGGCCGCAAGGGCAAGGAGCTGGTCACCATTCCGATTCCCCAGATCGAAATCCCCCGATTTCGATTCGGCGACAAGGAGCAGGGCGGGGTTGGCCAGGGTGAGGGTAAAGCCGGCGATCCGGTAGGACAGGGGGATCCGCAGGAAGGTGAGGGTCAGGCCGGAAACCAGGCTGGCGATCACCTTCTTGAAGTCGATCTGACCCTTCAGGAGCTGGCGGAGATTCTCGGCGAGGAACTGGAGCTTCCGAAGATTGAACCGCGCGGTCACAAGACCGTGAAATCGAAAACGGACAAGTACACCGGGATCGCGATGCAGGGCCCGGATTCTCTTCGACACTTCAAGCGCACGTTCAAGGAGAGCCTCAGGAGACAGATCTCAACGGGTGCCTACAACCCTGAAAAGCCTCTGATTGTGCCCATCAAGCGTGACATGCGCTATCGGTCGTGGAAGGCCGTGACCCGGCATGAGAACAACGCGGTCATCATATACATGATGGACGTGTCTGGATCGATGGGTGATGAGCAGAAGGAGATCGTTCGTACGGAAGCCTTTTGGATCGATACCTGGCTCAGGTCACAATACAAAGGGATCGAGACCCGATACATCATTCATGACGCCACGGCTCGCGAAGTTGATGAGGAGACTTTCTTCAAGACCCGCGAATCCGGCGGTACGTTGATCAGTTCGGCTTACAAGCTTTGCGAGAAAATGATCCAGACGGATTATCCGCCTTCAGACTGGAACATCTATCCTTTCCATTTTTCGGACGGCGACAACTGGTCGGGCGAGGACACAAAGCTCTGTCTTGAACTTCTGGACCAATCGCTGCTTCGGATGTCCAACGTGTTCTGTTACGGACAGGTGGAATCGCGTTATGGGTCCGGGCAGTTCTACAAAGACCTGAAAGAAAAATACGGGGACGACCACGAATCCGTCATTCTCTCGAAGGTCGAGAATAAAGAAGGCATTCTGCAGTCGATCAAGGACTTTCTCGGGAAGGGCAAGTAAATGGCCACCGATTTCATCAGCAGCGATCTGACTCCGGAGCTTTCGAGGATTCGTGACCAGATCCGTCGGCACGCCGAAGGTTTCGGTCTGGATTTCTTCGAGGTGATTTTTGAAATGGTCGACTACGACCAGATCAATTCCCTTGCGGCGCTTGGCGGATTCCCCGTTCGTTACCCCCATTGGCGGTTTGGGATGGAGTATGATCAGCTTTCCAAGGGCTATACCTGGGGACTTCAGAAGATTTACGAGATGGTCATCAATACAGATCCGTCTTTCGCGTATCTGATGAAGGCCAACAGCCTGGTCGATCAGAAGATCGTCATGGCGCACGTTTACGGACATGTGGATTTTTTCAAAAACAATTACTGGTTCTCGAAAACGAACCGGAAGATGCTCGATACAATGGCGAACCATGCCGTTCGGATCCGTGAATTCATGGATCAATACGGCCAGGACACCGTCGAGAACTTCATCGATCATTGCCTGAGCATCGAGAATCTGATCGATCCTTTTCTGCCTTTCTCGGCACCCAAATCGAGAAAAGAAGTTGAAGGAGCCAAGCGGGAACCTGGCAAATTGAAAACGGACCGTCAGTACATGGACCGTTACATCAATCCTCCCGAATTCATGGACGAGCAGCGGAAGAAGCTCGAAGAGGAATCCAGGAAAAGCACCCGCAATCCCGAGCATCCGCAGAAAGACGTGCTCGCATTCCTGCTAGAAAACGCACCGCTGGAAGACTGGCAGGCTGATGTTCTCGCGATGGTGCGTGACGAGGCTTATTACTTCGCTCCGCAAGGCCAGACGAAGATCATGAACGAGGGCTGGGCGTCATACTGGCACTCCAAGATCATGACCCAGAAGGTCCTCAAGGATTCGGAGATCATTGATTTCGCGGATCACCACGCCGGCACTCTCACGATGCAGCCTGGGCAGATCAATCCTTACAAAATCGGGATCGAGCTTTTCCGGGATATCGAGGAGCGTTGGGACCGCGGCAAATTTGGAAAAGAGTACGACGAGTGCGACGACATGCAAACCAAGGCGCGTTGGGACCGCAAACTCGGGCTCGGCCGGCAGAAAATCTTTGAGGTGAGACGGGTCTGTAATGACATCACCTTCATTGATGAATACTTGACCGAGGAGTTCGTCGATCGTCTGAAGATGTACACTTACGCCTTCAACCGGCGTACAAATCAGCATGAAATCGTGGACAGGGATTTCAGGAAGATCAAAGAGAAGCTGCTGTTTCAGCTCACGAATCGCGGACAACCCTTCATTTATGTCACGGATGGTAATTTTCAGAACCGCGGAGAGCTGGCGCTCTGGCATAAACATCAGGGAATGGATCTGGATATGAAATGGGCCCGCGAGACCATGAACGCGCTGGCTCATATCTGGAAAAGACCAGTGAACGTCGAGACTGAAGTCGAAGGGCAGAAGAAGCTGATGACTTTCGCCGGCGGCGAGTTCAGCGAGAAGTTTCTCTAGAATTTCACATTTTTGGCTGTTTTCGGGCGCCTGGTTTTCAAGTAAGATCGCTTACTCGAAAACTATAATGAGGTGTTTCCGTGTCCACTACAGCATTCCCTTCGAGCCTGGAAATCGCACAAAAATCAAAGCCCGCTCCGATCACCGAGATTGCTTCGCGCATCGGAATCTCGACTGACTTTCTCGAGCCTTATGGCAAGTACAAGGCCAAGGTCAGGCTGGAGCTTTTGGAAACGCTGAAGTCGCGCCCGAATGGAAAATATATCGACGTGACCGCGATCACGCCGACACCGCTCGGAGAGGGAAAAACCACCGTCACCATCGGGCTCACGCAGGGGCTGGGACGCCTTGGAAAGAAATCGATCTGCTGCATTCGTCAGCCCAGCCAGGGCCCGACGTTCGGGATCAAGGGCGGAGCCGCCGGAGGCGGTTACAGCCAAGTGATTCCGATGGAAGAATTCAACCTTCACCTCACTGGCGATATGCACGCGATCACGGCCGCGCATAATCTCGTTGCCGCAGCGCTCGATGCACGTATTTACCACGAAAACAGAATGAACGACGCCGATTGGGCGAAGGTCGCCCTTCCTCGCCTGGACATTGATCCAAGCAGCATCACCTGGAATCGCGTTTTGGACACTGCGGATCGCCTGCTCAGGGATATTCAGCTGGGCGCCACCGGCCATAGCGGGAATCACTCGCGCATGACGGCTTTCGAAATCACACCGGCTTCAGAACTGATGGCGATTCTTGCGCTCGCAACGAGCTTGAAGGATCTCCGTAAGCGCATCGGTCGCGCGATCGTGGGCCTGAGCCGCTCAGGCAAGCCCATCACATTGGAAGATCTCGGTGTTGCCGGCGCTGCGACCGTCCTGATGAAGGATGCGATCATGCCGAATCTGATGCAGACAATTGAGGGCCAGCCGGCGTTTGTTCATGCGGGGCCTTTCGCAAACATCGCGCACGGTCAGTCTTCGATTCTCGCGGATCAGATGGCCATCAAGCTGGGCGAATACGTGGTCACCGAATCAGGTTTCGCCGCGGATATCGGCTTCGAGAAGTTCTGCAATATCAAGTGCCGTTACTCCGGATTGAAACCTGATTGCGCGGTGCTGGTCGTGGCGACGCGTTCGCTGAAGATGCACGGTGGCGGCCCGAAGGTTGTTCCCGGTAAACCGCTGGATCCGAGCTACACGACTGAAAACCTTGAGCTGATTCGTACCGGCGGACCGATTCTGGCGAAACACATCCAGATCGTGAAGAGCTTTGGCGTCCCGGTCGTGGTTGCGATCAATCGCTTCCACGGCGATACCGACGCCGAAATGGAACTTGTCCGCCAGATCGCCCTTCAGGCTGGGGCCGAAGACGCGATTCCGAGCACTCATTTCATGGATGGCGGCAAGGGCGCCGAGACACTTGCGAAAGCGGTCATGAAGGCTTGCGACAAGCCGAATGACTTCCGCTTTCTTTATGATCTCGATATGCCGATCAAGAAGAAACTCGAGACAATTGCCACGAAGATTTACGGCGCGGCAGGTGTTGAGTTCTCAGAGACCGCCGAGAAGCAAATCGCTACTTACGAAAAACTCGGCTTTAACAAGATCCCGGTCTGTATGGCCAAAACACATCTCTCGATTTCGCACGACCCGACGAAGAAGCTTGTGCCCACCGGCTATATCTTCCCGATCCGCGAGGTGCGCGCCAGTCTTGGGGCCGGATTCCTGTATGCACTTGCTGGCGAAATGACGACCATGCCTGGCCTGGGCTCGCGCCCGAATTTCCTCAAGATCGATCTTGATGAAAATGGACAGATTGTCGGCTTGGGCTGAAATCAAAATAAAAAAGGCAGGTTCACCGGAGTGAACCTGCCTCTTAACAACTAGATGATGGATCCGATTACTTCGCTTCGAGCTCTTCGTCGATGATTTCGGCGAAGGTCTCGATCGGCACGGCGCCGCTCACGATCTGGCCATTGATGAAGAACGTCGGAGTGGATTTCACGCCGATCTTCTCGCCGTATTCCATGTCTTTCTGAACATAGTCGGCGTATTTCTTGGCCTGGACGCATTCGTTGAATTTCTTCACGTCCGCTCCGGATTGCTTGGCGTAGCCTTCAAGGCTGGCGGTGTCGAGCTTCTCGGGATTCTTGAAGACCAGGTCATGGAATTTCCAGAATTTATCCGTGCTCTGTTCGTTCACGCACATGGAGGCTTCGGATGCGGGGCGCGCTTCGCGATGCATGGGCAGCGGGAAGTGCTTGAAGGCGACCTTGATCTTGTTGCCGTATTTTTTCTTCAGCTGATTCACAGTCTCTGCTGCGCGACCGCAGAAGGGGCATTGGAAGTCAGAGAATTCGACGATCGTGACTTTCGCGTTCTTGCCGCCGAAGAAGGGTGCTTGGCCAGCATCCACTTCCACCTGCATTTTCGGCTTCTTGAAATAAACTTCAACCGGGTTGCTCTTCGTCAGCTTCGCGATATGCGCCTGAACGAGGTCCTGCTTTTTCTGAGCCTGGAGGAAGCTGTTGATGCGTTCCTTGATCTGCGGATTGATCTGGGATTCAGGAATATGTTTTTCCGCGACGAATTTTTTGTACTCCGCGTCCGAGATCTTGATCTCGCCGCCGACGATCTTCTTGTCGATGTACTGTTCCATCGGCATTCCGGCCTTCTGGGCTTCCGCTCCAATCAGTTTGTCTGCAAGAAGCTTGTTCAGGCGGTCCATCTTCAGTTCATATTCGCGCTTCTGAAGTTCGAAGAAGTCGAGCTTGTCCTGGCCGATCAGCTGATCTTCGGTGATTTCCTCATTACCGATTTTCGCGACAACGCCGGGTTTCGGCGGATCTTTGGTGATGAAGTTCGGCTTGGCAGTCGCCTGATTTCCGGTGCAGGCCGACATGGCGGCAAAAGCAAGAGCCACGGTAGACGCTGTCACCAATGTAAATGAGAGATATTTTTTCTTTGGGTTCTGCACTCGGAATTCTCCTGTCAATCTAGTGAGTTGTTCAATTCGACCTATGGTACGGCCTGCCCACAGCGTATGCAACGTAAAATTGTGCGACTAGCGCGGAGGCGGCTCCGCATCAGAAGAACGCCCAATGTGATTTGAAAAATGCTCCAGAGCCAGATCAATGCGGGGCGAGAGGTCAGGTGATTCGACATAAGTAGAAAGAGTACGAAGCTGAGCGCGAAAATGATTTGGAGCCGTACCGGATAGGGGGTCAGAGCGCGCTTCGCGAGAGGGCCCCCGCAGCTTGGACAGTTTGCCGGATCAGTTATGTCAGAAGAGTCGTGCGAGATCATGCAACCGCACCATTCCGATCCATTTTGAATCATTATCAACTACTGGCAGCACACTAATCTGACTTGGGCGGTTTTCCATCAGGTCGAGAGCCGCTTTTGCGAGAAGGTCAGGTGTGACCGTGACGGGGTTCCGCGTCATCACGTCTTCCGCTTTGAAACTGAAGAATTTTTCGCGGTGCTGCAGAGCGCGCCTAAGGTCGCCGTCTGTAATGATGCCGAGAAGTTTAGGACCATCCACCACCAGGACGGCTCCCAATTTCTTCCTTGAGGATGCGACCACGACTTCATCCATTGAAGCTGAAGCGGAAAGGACAGGGACCGCATCCCCTTGATGCATCAGATCCTCGACCCGGAGGTGCAGACGATTTCCCAGCGATCCTCCCGGATGATTTCTGGCAAATGCCTGAGCGTCGAATCCGCGGAGCTGCATCAGAGCTATCGCGAGCGCATCGCCGAGTGAGAGTGCGAGCGTGGTGCTTGCGGTGGGCGCAAGATTGTGCGGACATGCTTCCTGCTCAACAAACCCGTCGATCCATGCGTCGCATTGCGCGGCCAGCTGGGAACCGCGATTTCCACCCAAGCCAATAACGGGTACGTTCATTTTCTTGAGCAAAGGAAGCAGGCGAACGAGCTCGTCGGTGTTCCCCGTGTAACTCAACGCCAGGACCGTATCTTCAGATCGAATGATCCCGAGATCCCCATGCAGCCCCTCTGTCGGGTGCAGAAACACGGCAAGGCTCCCCGTGCTGCAGAGAGTGGCGGCGATTTTCTGGCCGACCTTGCCCGATTTACCTACGCCGGTGACGACTATCTTCCCTCCCCGGGAAAGGCTGGCGTTCATATGGGCGATCGCCGATTCAAGCTGCCTGCCTGCAACCGGGTCGTTCACAATTCTTTCGGCGCAACGGAGGATGGAATTCCCTTCCAGCGTGAGAACTCTCGTGATTTCCGCGAGAATGTCTGTTGTCGGCATATCCATAGGTCTTCATTGTCTGCACCTACCGCCAGCAAAGTGCAATGTGTTTCTTGCCAGCTGAAACCGTCTCGCGCACAATGGGAATGCATGCATCGTGTGGCTTGGGTCCGTTTCATCAGGAATGCAGCAGCCGTGACGGCGGCAGTGGCTGGCGCCGTTCTTCCGGGCTGTGTCAGTGCCTACAAGCAAAGTGTGGGTAGCGACTCCGTACGCACTTTTCAGCGAATTTTCCTCACTGACTTCAACATCGCGTGGGAATCCGTCCTGGTTGCGCTCAAAAGCAGTCGGCTGGATGTGTCCAATCGCGAGGGCGGAGTTGTCCTCACTAAATGGACCGACAACACCGCCGAGCGGAATTTTACGGATTCCTTCGGAAGCGCGGATTCCTATCTCAAGGCCCAGTATCGCTTCCGGGTTACGGTCGCCAAAGGCTTTTACAATGGCAAGCCGTCCGTGAAAGTCAGTGTGCAGAAGGATCAGCTCGTCCAGCGCGATGTGCTCGAGGGCTGGAGGTCCGTGGAGTCGGATGAGGTGGATGAGAACACGCTTTTGTATCGCATAGGGCGAACCATCCATTTGAAGACCGAGCTGGCGAAGATCGAAGAAGAGCGCATTAAAAAAGAACTCGAGAACGTCGAGTTCTGACCGGCAATATTTTCCCCGGATGGAAAAGATTGCCTGGTGCCCTCCAGGAAAACCGTTGGAATTTGTGGCATTTCAGTTGGTATGCCGCTTGCCTTATACCCGAGTGGAGGCGAAGGAATGCCCGGCGTATCGCCATCGGATGGCGGAAGCAGCTACTACACCAAACTGATCAGCGATCTCGAGGACGAGATGCGCGAACAGTCTCGTCGTGCCAGCGAGCGGTTGAAGAACCGTGAAACCGGACTCGAGGAAAGCCATGCGCGCGAGCTGGCGGAGCAGGAGCTCAGTGCCGAGGAAAATATTCGCCGAGCGAAGGAGCAGGCAAGAGAGTCCGTCCTTCAGGAAAAAGCCTACTCCCGATCCGAACTCGATGCCCTCAAAAAACAGAACTATGACCGGAATGGCCGTACCTTGGCCGAAGCGGAGACCTCGCGCCTGCGCGACCTCGCACTGAGTCAGATCGAGGAGTCCGAGCGCGACTTCGAAAAGCGTTCAGAAGCGATGCATAGCAATGTCGAAACGCGGATGAAAAAAAATCGGGAGCAGACCGACGTAGCTTTGCGGAACCAGGCGCATCGCATGCGCCAGGGGCATCAGTTCCAGATGAAGGGTTTGCAAGCGCAGGTCAGTGATCTGATAGACGCCGATCGTCGGTATGGAAAGGAAAAAGGCCAGGGGACGGCCGATGCCATCCGGCAATTCGAAAATGACTGGCGCCACAGGGAGCGCGTCGCGATACAGGGTTATGAAGACCAGCTCCAGCAGATGAAGCAGGGGACGCGTGAGCAGGAGTTATATCTTAACCGGCTGAAAGACGAAACTCTGCGCGACCAGAACAGGTACTTTGCAGGCGTGATTTCCGAACAGAACGAGGATCATCAGGAGCAGATAACTCAGCGGGAAGCGAACTTTGACCGCAACATCGGGGAACTCGAAAAGCGCATGGGTCACCAGCGCGAGCGACACGAGCTGAGTCAGGAACGTGCGGCGGACGAGTCGGGAAGGCGTCTTGCCTCCGCGCTCGAAAATCAGGCGGATGCCTATCAGAAGACTTTGAAGAATCAGTCCACGTCGAGTCGCGAGCGGATCGACGAACTGAGCAATGAGTTGAACGAAAGAAAGACTTCGGCTGACACTTCCCTCATCTCTCCGGCCGCTGAGGCCGCGATCCGAAAAAGTGCCGCTGAGGACCACGAAAAGGTCTTGCGGGCTGAGCAGCAGAGAAATCAGCGAGGGAGTGATGACGTTCGCGAGGAATATGTCGGGCGTTTCAAGCGCGCGGTGAGGGCAGGTGAATACGAGAAGTCCGCGCTTTCCAGAACCCACGCTGCGGAAAAACATCGTCAGCGCAATGAGTTCCTCAGTCATGTGCGCGAGTCTGAGTATTTGAAGGATTCGACGCTCCGCGCTAAGGATGAAGAGATGCGGCGGCTTCAGCAAACGACCGAGCAGCGGAACTCGCATACCTTGGAAAAACAGCGGCAGGAGTACGAAGCAATGCTGGTTTCTCAGCGTGATGACGCGGTTGCTCGCATTCAAGCGCTCCGTCAGGAAACAGAATTCAATTCAAAAATGGCTCACAGGGCTTTCGCCATAAGACAAAATGAGCTAATCCGTGAGTACGACAGAAAGCTCGCGGACCAAATGCGGGATTACGAGGCATCGCTGGACGAACTGAAGTCCCAAACCCAGCAACAGCTACGTGATGGTGAACGCAGGAATCGTCAGGCTCTCGATGAGCAGGAGCGATTCTATGAGCAAAGATTTGCTCAACTTGAGGTCCAGCATAAGGAACGTGAGCGCGTCATAACCCAGAACTACGAACAAGATCTGGAGAAATTGAGGCGTTCGAATGCTCTCCTCATTCAGAAGAAAAGTTAAAATCGTCTGTACGCTCGGCCCTTCCTCGCGCAGTCCGGAAATGATCCGTGCGCTGATCGACGACGGGATGGATATCGCCAGGCTGAATTTCAGCCATGGCACGCATGATTTCCATCGTGGACTGATTGCCACCATTCGCGACGCCGCGCGCGCCGCGAACAAGCAGGTGGCGATCATGCAGGACCTTCAGGGCCCGAAGCTCCGCCTGGGCAAGGTGGGTCCGGAAGGTATTGAGATCAAAGCAGGGGACATCGTCCTGCTTTATCCGGAAGGCGCGACTCCCAGGCTTTCCACGCACGGGAAGATCCCGATCCCGATTTCAGCGGAAATCGCGCAAGCCGTCGCAGTCGACACTCAGGTGGGTGCCCGCATTCTTTTTGACGACGGCAAATTCGCCACCCGCGTGATTCAGGTGGAACCTCCGGAATTGGTGGTTGAAGTCGAAGTGGGCGGCAAGCTCACCAGCAACAAAGGAATGAACCTGCCCGGCACGCCGCTTTCAATGCCCTGTCTGACTGAGAAGGACATCGAGGATCTCAAGTTCGGCCTCTCACAGAACGTGGACGGGGTTGCGCTTTCTTTCGTGCGAAACGTTCAGGATATCGAAATCCTGAAGCAGTACATGAGAAAAGACACAATGAAGCTTCCTCATGTTGTGGCCAAGATCGAGCGCGAAGAGGCAATCGAGTACATGGATTCGATTATCGAAGTCGTTGACGGGCTTTTGATCGCCCGCGGCGACATGGCAGTCGAAATCGGTGCCGAGCGCGTGCCAGCTGTCCAGAAGCAGCTCATTCACTCCTGCAATGAGGTGGGCGTTCCAGTTATCACCGCGACCCAGATGCTTGAGTCCATGATCAGTTCGCCGACCCCGACCCGCGCCGAAGCAAGCGACGTAGCCAATGCCGTCTTTGACGGTACTGATGCGGTGATGCTTTCCGGCGAGACGGCCTCAGGGCAGTATCCGCGAGAAGCCGTGCAAACGATGGTACGTGTGATTCTTGAGGCGGAACGGTCGATGGAGACCTACTCCCGCCATCGCCGCACCAATCCGATGCCCGGGTCCGTGGTTGAAGCGATTGAAAGTGCCGCATCCAGTATTGCCGGGCAGGTCGGCGCAGTGGCTATCGCCTGCATCACTCATTCCGGGGTAGCAGCCAGGACGCTCGCGAAATATCGCCCCGAAACGCCTGTACTTGCGATCATGGACAACGAGGAAAATCTGCGGAGGCTTGCTTTTGTGTGGGGCATTCGTGGAGCGTTGATTCCGAAGATCGTCGGAACTGACGACCTCTTCTCGATGGTTGAGAAGGTGCTGGTCGGGAATAGCTGGGCGCAGACCGAAGATCTTGTTGTCGTGACCGCGGGTGTCCCCACCCTGCGCAAGGGCACGACGAATATGGTGAAGGTGCACCGCGTGGGCAGCCTGATGGACCGTTCGACCGATCATTCAAAGAACTGAGTTGGAAGTTGTCATCCGCAGTATCTGATGATTCCACGCCGCTCATGAAGCAGTACCATGCGTTGAAGGCTCAGGCTGACGGCGCGATGCTCCTGTTTCGGATGGGCGATTTTTACGAGCTCTTCGGCGATGACGCGGTTGAAGCAGCGCGAATTCTTGAGATCACGCTCACCACACGGGATCGGAACAAGCCCAATCCGGTACCGATGGCCGGCGTTCCGCACCACAGTGTGCAGGGCTATATTCAACGCCTTCTGAAGGCCGGTAAGAAAGTAGCCATCGGGGAACAGATGGAGGACCCCGCGGTAGTCGGAACCAAGGGGGGGCCGAAGATCGTTCGCCGTGAAATCATCCGGATGTTCACGCCTGGGGTGCAATTCGATCTTGAAGGGAATGAGGCGAACTATCTTGCGGCCATTGCGCCCGGAGGTCCTGGAAAATGGGCATTGGCCTGCCTGGACGTTTCAACCGGAGAAACCCTGATCAGCGGGATTCTCGATTCAGAAGCGCTTGCTGCTGAAATTTCCGCGCTCCCCATTCGCCAGCTCCTGCAAGGTGAAGGGAGCGGGGTGTCGAGCACCAGCGATGTCCTGATTGAGAATCTTCCCCCCAATTACATTTCTGATCCGCAGGCGCAGGATCTGCTTCGGCATCATTATGCCGTCGATCGCCTTGATGCTTTTATTCCGGACAGTGCAGCTGTACGCGCACTCGGCACCGTCGTGCTCTATGCGCTCCGGACGCAGCAACAGGAAGTTCTTCCGCATCTTCGCCCTCCCGTGCCTCTGCGAAAGCCGCGCGCATTGATACTTGGGCCGAGAGCGGCTCAGCATCTCGACCTCGTTGCGGGCGCGGATGCGGCACCGAACCTTTTCGATCTGATCAATGGAACGCGTTCGGCGATCGGAGCCAGACAGTTGAAACGGTGGCTGCTGGCGCCTCTCGCTCATCCGGAAGACATCGCCGCGAGGCAGTTCGCTGTCCGCGAGCTTGCATCCGCATCGAGCCGGCTTGAAAAGCTCACCCGTGCGCTGGTTGAGGTTTACGATATCGAACGAATTCTCGGGCGCGTGAGCACCGGTCTTGCGAACCCCCGGGATACGCTCGCACTCGGGCGATCCCTTTCCGTGGCTCCGATGCTTTTGTCCGCGCTCGAAGAAACGAATTCGACCACGATTCGTGAGCTTTCGGAACGGATTCATAAAGTGTGGGATAAGATTCGCGGCCTGGCTGAACGGATCACCTCCTCGCAGCGCGAAGAGGCTCCTTTGATTTCGCGCGATGGAGGTATTTTCAATCGGGGTGTGTCTCCGGAGCTTGATCGCCTGCTCTCGCTTTCGAACGATGGTCAGCGGTGGCTGATCGAACTTGAGACCCGTGAACGCGAAGCAACCGGGATACCTTCCCTGAAGGTCCGTTACAACCGGGTGTTTGGGTATTACATCGAAGTCACTCAGGCGCATCTGAAGAGCGTTCCGGATCACTATCAGCGTAAACAGACGACCGTGGGTGCGGAGCGCTTTTTCACGGAAGAACTGAAGAAGTTCGAAGATGACTTCGTGAATGCGTCGTCACGGCAGAAGGCTCTCGAACAGGAGCTCTTTTCCGAACTTCTGCAGGCGGTCCGGGCGCAAACGGCTGACATCATGGATTCCGCTCGCGCACTCGCTGAACTCGACGCTTTGCATGCGTTGGCCAAGCTTGCTGACCAGTTAGGCTGGAGCTTTCCGAAGATCGACGATTCACTGGACCTTGAGATCCAGGAAGGAAGACACGCGCTCGTGGATGCCGGGATGCGTGGCGGGTTCGTGCCCAACGATTTGCGGCTTTCGGCGCAGAGCAGGCTCACTCTGATCATCACGGGCCCCAATATGGGCGGTAAGTCCACGGTCATGCGCCAGACGGCGCTTATCGTGATTCTTGGACAGATGGGCGCTCCGATTCCGGCGTCGAGTGCCAGTTGGGGCGCGGTGTCCTCGATTTACACCCGTATCGGTGCTCAGGATGCGATCGCCCGAGGCCAAAGTACCTTCATGGTTGAGATGAGCGAACTTGCTCACATCCTTCATTACGCCGATGAGCGTTCGTTAATCGTGCTCGATGAGATCGGACGCGGCACGAGCACCTACGATGGCATCAGCGTGGCGTGGGCTTCTCTTGAATGGCTTTGCACCCGAATACGGGCAAGAACCCTGTTCGCGACTCACTATCACGAACTCACGCGGCTCACTTCGAGTCTCCCTTTGGCCGCGAATGTACATATGGCCGTGGAGGGGGGGCGCGAATTACACGAAGGTAAGCTTCGCTTCCTTTATAAAGTTCGCGAAGGGGCGGCGAACGAAAGTTTCGGTATTCACGTCGCGAGGATCGCGGGACTTCCGCGCTCCGTCGTGAGCCGTGCCTGGAAGGTTCTGGAGGAACTTGAAAAACATTCCCCCGATTCGACGGGATTGCCGGGAGGCGGTCAGCTCTCCCTGTTCGACAGCGCCGATCCTGTCGAGGAGACATCCGTTGTTTCAGAGCCGGTTTTTGAACAGAAAATCGATCCGGTGCTCGAGGAAATTCAGAACGCCAACCTGAATGAGATGACCCCTCTTCAGGCGCTGAACTTCATTGCAAGACTTCAGGAAATCTCTCGCGGATCCGTCGAAGCGCGCGACGAAGTGCCGAACCCACCGCCACCTGGGGATCGCTGACCGAAATCCATCGTCGCAGCCCGGGAATGTTAACTTCGCTTCCGGCTTTCCAGATGTGCGTCGTTCGAAGAATCTTGTGACGAGTGACGATGTGGCGTGTTTGAACGCTGCCCACTTCAACCAGCTTGCCACCTGTCTTCTTCAAGGTTTCCTTGTCGGAATTGTCTAGGAAATCCCAGAGGCCTGCGCGCCATTCATCTGGAGCGCGCTCGCGAAGCAGGATCCGGCCGTCCGAGTCCACGATGCAGTGGAGCTCTTCCTTGACCGAGAGCCAATCCTTGGACTTCTTCCGCTCGGGAAAGCTTTCCGTATCACCTTCGGCACAGGCACGGCAGAGATCAAAAAGTGGACAGGCTCCGCAATTGGGTTTTGTCGGCGTGCAAATAGTCGCGCCGAGTTCCATCATGGACTGATTGGCGACGCTGGGGCGAATTTCAAGACGATGGGCTGTTTCCACGAACGCACGAGCCAGGCGCCAGAGGCGGCCCTTGTCCGATGTTCTGCGAATGCGCGAAATGACCCGCTCCACGTTGCCGTCCAGAATGGGTTCAGGCTGATCGAGCGCGATTGAGAGGATTGCGCCTGCTGTATAAGGACCTACGCCAGGAACCTCAAGCCACTGCTCGCGGGTTTCGGGAAAGCCACTGGAGGCGAAAGTCCTGGCTGCTCGGTGCAGGTTTCTCGCGCGGGAGTAGTAGCCTAGTCCTGCCCAGAGCCTCAGAACATCTTCGATGGGGGCCTCGGCCAGGGTCTCGAGCGTGGGGAACCGCGCCATGAAACGCTCAAAATAGGGTATAACGGTCGCGACCTGGGTCTGCTGGAGCATGATTTCGGAAACCCAGACCCGATAAACGGTAGGGTTTTCGCGCCACGGCAAGACGCGCTTCTGCCGATCGAACCAGCTTGCCATACGCCGGACCGAGACATGAAACTGGCCGCTGGAAAAATTGACGGACTTGCTGTTCACCCCACCCTCCCCTAGACTTATTAGATGCCGCGGCATGCGGTTTCAAGAGGGATTTCCGATTGGTTTTCAGATTAAGTTTAGTGACTGTAATTAAACAGCTTTTTCTTTCAGCTGGAATGGCGTTATTGCCGGTCGCGCTGGCACAGGCCGCCCCTGGAGTTGCCGGGAAGCCCCTTCGGGTCGTGATTGACCCCGGTCACGGCGGTGCAGATTATGGGACTGTGTATCAGGACCGCACTGGAAGGGTGGCCGAAAAGGACATCACTCTTCGGATTGCCATCAGGGTGGCGCGGCATCTGAAATCGATGGGCATCTCCACTGTCCTTACTCGCAGCCAGGATGTTGAGGTGTCTTTACAGCAGCGCACGGCGCTCGCAAATCGAGTTCAAGCTGACGTATTTCTCTCGATCCATATGAATTCCACTCCCCAGCCTGATGCACCGGAGGCGGAGGGGGTCGAAACCTTCATCCTCAACAACACGACAGATGAGTCGTCCAAGCGGTTGGCGCATTTTGAAAACATGGTGCTTGGGCCTTCGAGTGAAATGCCTAAGGAATTGGCTGAAAATACGGACGTGGCGCTGATTCTCAAGGACTTGAGGCTCGACGCTAACCTGTCGGAAAGCAAGCGCTTGGCCTGCGGTATTCAGGAGACGCTGGTAAGGGCGACCTCGCGTTTGAGTTTGGCTCCGACTGCAAAAAAAGCAGGGGTTGTCGTCAGACCGCGGGATCGGGGTGTGAAACAGGCTCTGTTTTACGTTCTTTTAGGCGCGGATATGCCCAGTGCTCTCCTGGAGGCCGGTTTTTTAAACAACACCCGGGATCGTCGTATTGTCACGTCTCCTGAGGGACGGGAGCTCATGGGGGCCGCTATTGCGCGAGCGATAGCCCAGCATTTGAAGCTTCGAGGGACCCCCGCAGCGACTACTTCGCTTGGCAGGTGTAAAGTTATTTAACAGTGCCCGTCGGCTTCAGGTACACCCTTGTTTGGGGCTGTCTTCAGAATTAACCTTCAATATCATTCACTTGTGTTGCATGTGTCCGAGTGGGCGCATTTGGCACCTGCCTTGCTCTAGTACCAACCCGAGAGAACTGATCGTGGCGACTGCCGATGGATGAAGTGATCGCCACGAGTTGTGAATGTGAAGAGTGGAGGTAGTTATGAAATTCAATAGAGGCAAATCAGTTGCCACGGCCCTGGCAATTGTTGGTCTCACAGCCCTTACGGGATGTGGGAAAAGTTCAACGCCGGTCACCGGTGGACCTGTCGGATATATTCCGCCGCAGCAGCTGCTGCCCGGGGGAGGTATCGCAGGCCAATGTATGCCGATCAGCGCACAGATCGGATTCACTGGTACAGGCATTTACGTCGATTCCGCCAGCATTCGTGGCGGTGCGATTCCTGGTACTCAGACAATGGGCCAGATGAACGTAACGACGGTTGGAGCCGGTGGTCCCTTCCAGCGAAGCGGAGTCGACGGCACGATCAGCATGAATGTGATGCTGAATAACGCTGCTCAGCCCACGGTACCCGGTTACCCAACGGGTGGTTACTGGCCGACGCCGATGACGCCGACGACTGCGAACGTGACCGGGTTCATTGCGATCAACCCGCAAACTCAGCAGGACATCATTTATAAATTCGGTGGAACGACGGGTTACTATCCTACGTACCCGACTTATCCGACTTATCCTGGAACTCTGCCTGTTCCGACGACGCCCACCCAGCAGGTTTGCGTGAGTGGCATCGCGATCGACACAGGACATAAGGAAACCCAGCTCTTCAATATCCGGGTGTTCCTGTACCTGAACAACAGCCAGCACGGATATATCATCTACCCCTGAGGAAACAGTTCAATAAGTGGATACTCCTCCACCGGGTCGCAGAGCTGAGTTGATGCGGTAGCGGAAGCGGAAGTTAAGCTGGGGCCAGTAGAAGCAGAGTTGAGACGAAGCCCACGTCGGAAATAAGCAGATGCGGAAGCAGAGCGAAAGCACGAAAGACCCGAAGCGTACTTACGAGGGCCAATCGTAAGTTAAGAAGAGGGGCTGACCAGGACGGTCGGCCCTTCTTTAATAATTAGGAGCCCAAATTGAAACCACTTCAGAATCTAATCCTTATAGCAATGATTCTGCCGATCCTTCCCTTTGCGACGAGTTTCGCGCCTTTTCAGGCCGAGCGGAAACTGGCAACTGTGGAAGTCGATTCCGCCGCTTTGTGGAACGGTCTTCTGGATTCCGCCAAGCAACTCCGGAAAGATTTCAACTATCGCACCTACGATGTCAGCAGCATTGATGAGACGGACCCGGAAACCGGGGCGCCAAAACCGAGATCTCCCGAAGACCTCGTTATCCTGGATCTTCGAGACCAGCTTGATGGCCTCGTGAAAGAAATCAAGTTGCAAGGGAAGCGCCGAAGAAAGCTGGAGTCCGGTGAGCTTGATGCCTTTGCCCGTTCTATCGGAGAGCGTCTGGTTTCTCTGGCGGAGTCACCGTTCATTCAAGGTCTTCCGGTGTCGCTCGACGAGCGCATCAGAAAAACAAAGGACTTTCTCCTGCAACTGCTTTCCCGATATTCGAATGAGCACGATCTCAGTGATGCGTTCGATTTTCTTGAACCGCTTTTTCCGGCTCGCGAGAAGATCGTTTCCTTCAATAGTGCCAATCACGTATGCGCGATGGTTTCAACTCCCGGTGATATCATTCTTCGTA
>Ga0154382_137_pt1 | contig 61898 bp, 58 predicted proteins | sample RifGroB1_FD_105626 | JGI IMG/M metagenome (GOLD analysis project Ga0154382, IMG submission 105626) | Bdellovibrionales bacterium GWB1_55_8 | reverse complement strand
ACGAGGAATGTCGGTTTCGTGGGTGGACGCGGACTCTGCGACCCCATCCAGAGCGCAAGCCCCAGGCAGCATAGATGGACGATAAGCGAAAAAATGACCGAAATCTTCACTCGCACTACTTAAGCGGTATTGGGACAAATTTCTAGGTTTGAATGGGGGACAATCCAAGACCCGGGTTCATGACACGCGAATAGGTTTCTTCAATCGGAATCTCTTGAATATCGCCCTCATAGGGCGGCAGCGTTTCGAAAAGGTGCGCTTCTGTTTCACTGAACTGCCATGAAACCTGACCACTGGGCAGTTCGACGACCACCAGATTGTCCGCTGCTACGCCGACTTTCATGCCACAACTGCGGGCTAGCTGACCGATGAGCCCCACGCAGGCGTCGCGTTCGATAGTGGCACTTTCTTTCACAGCTATCAGACGCTTGTTTTCGGCTTCCAGGAGGAGCATGTCGGATTCAAGCAGATCCAGTTTCTTCTCGACCTGATTATTGTAGTCGAAGACGTACCTTTGCATGTTCTTGAGTTCCTGGATCAGAAGGGCAACGTCAGAATCCTGGGATCGGGCTTTCATCTGATTGAGTTCATAATCGGTAAGCATGATTCAAGCGTATGCCTCATCAGAATGGTAATCCAGCAGAACCGAACAAATAATGGCTGCTTAAATCCATTGTGTTAAATTTCATTCATGAAGGCTCATCGAGGACGGGTTACGGCCGCACTTCTGCTTTCTACTTTCATGACTGCAATTGAAGTGACCATTGTCGGTTCAGCCAATCGCCATCACGATCATCGGGGACCTTTACAAACCCGAAGAACGGCATCGAGTTCAAGGCTGGATTGGCAGCATTTTTGCGTTTTCGGCGATTGCAGGCTCCGCATTGGGGGCTTTTATCGTTGATTTGGGACACTGGCCCTGGATCTTTTTCCTGAACGTCCCACTTGGTTTCCTTGCGCATCGATTACCTGGGCTCCCCGATGCTGGTTTTGGGAGTAGGTGTCCTGATGTTGATTCTGCTGGAGGGCGGGGTCGGATGGCCTTGGCTCAGCTGGGACTCCTCGGCACTCAGAGAGGGAAAGGTGCCGGAACCCATTATTCCTCTTTGGGTTTTCAAGGATCGCCTGATTCTGTTTGCGGGGCTTGCATCTTTCCTGAACGGCGCCATTGTCATCGGATACAGCGCAATGGTTCCGACGCATGTGCAAGGTGTTTTGGGGCGAAGCGTACTGATTGCAGGAATGACCCTCGCGGGCATGTCCATTGGCTGGCCGCTGGCGAGCTTTGCGTCAGGAGCGATGATGGCGCGCATGGGTTACAGGAAGACAGCAATTCTTGGCGCGATGATTGTTCTTCTTGGTGCGAGCGCCGTCCTGATGGCTGCTCCGGTGTCCGCGTTTGCGTTGGGATTCGCTGTCTTCGTCGTGGGACTGGGGCTTGGATTTCAGTCCAACGCCTACATCATCACTATTCAGTCGGCAGTGGAATGGAAGCAGCGTGGCGTCGCAACGGCGAACAATATTTTCATGCGAACACTCGGTAGTTCTGTCGGTGTCGCGGCATTCGGTGGCATTCTGAATTCGACAGTATCGGGATACCTGCAGAGAGCTCCGATCTCGGTTGCTGATAGGTCTTCATCGCTGAGTCTTGTGAACCGGCTACTCGATCCTTCTCAATCCGGTTTGCTTGGGAATGATCGTGTTGTACTGATTCAGGCGCTATCTCAAGGAATGCTTACGGTTTTTTCCTTCATGATTGTTGCTGCAATGATCGGGATCGGTTTGGCCTGGCAGCTTCCTCGGCAGTTCGAGAGGCGATGACGGTACAAACATTGAAAGGCGCTCGCTGTGCCTCTTCCTCCTATGGCTTCGTCCGGGGAAAAAAAGCGTTCGTGGTTTCAGCTGGTCTGGATCAGGTACATCGATCCTATGACAAGCCAGGGCGAACCGGCTCGTTCCGATGCGGTACGATATGTCATTCCGCTCGGCGTCATTACGCTTATCCTCTATTTGACCGGCATCATCGCTCCGTTTCTTGGCGGGACCGTTCTTGCGCTGCCACTGGGGGGACTCATTCTATGTGCATTGCTGGGAGGTTTGGGGCCCGGCCTGTTGAGCTTAGTGGTCGCTGCATTAGCCCAGGCGGTGTTTTTTATCGAGCCCATCGGGAAGCTTTTCCCGATGGCGCCACAAAGCGCGTTGCGATTGGGTTTGTTCATAGGACTGGGGTTGATCAATGTCCTCTTGGCGAGCTCGTTTCGGGAAGCGTTTCGTCAAATTTCGCGTGATCGAACCGCACTGGAAGCCGCAAGAAGCCTGCTCGATGCCATCGTAGAAAATCTACCAGCGATGATTTTTGTGAAAGACGCCAGGGATTTGAGCTTCGTTCTTTTTAATCGCGTTGCCGAGGAGACCTTCGGGTGGCCCCGCGCGGAGATGTACGGCAAAACAGATTACGACTTTTTTCCCAAGCAGGAGGCTGATTCATTTCGTGCAAACGATATCGCGGTACTGACTTCCAAAAAGCTCTTGGAAATATTCGAAGAACCCATGAAATCCAGAAACAAGGGTGAACGTGTTCTGCATACGAAAAAGGTGCCGATTATCAGCGATAGAGGAGAGCCTTTGTACCTGTTGGGCATCGCTGAAGATATTACGGAACGCTCGCTGGCTGAACGAGAGCGACGTGAACTCCTGATCGAACTGGAACGATCAGTTCGAGCCCGAGAGCATGTGCTGGCGGTGGTGTCGCATGACCTTAAAAATCCTCTAAGCGCCATCAAAATGGCTGCGCGGGTGCTTGAACGCTTCAGCGCCCACGATGAAAGAGCGAAATCGCTTGTTCAGACGATCAATGCCTCTGCGAGCAGGATGGAGCACCTGATCAGGGACATCGTAGATCTTGCGGCGTTTGAGGCGGGGTCTCTCGTGATTGACAAGAAGCCGCAGGATGTTCGTGAGGTGTTTTCCAGCTTGAAGCCTGAGATGCGTCCGCTTGCGGAAAGGAAGTCGATACGCCTCTCCTTCCATTCCTCTCTTGCGCCGGATAAAGCCGTCCTGGGCGATTCTAACAGGATCAAGCAGGTCCTTTCGAATCTGATTGGGAATGCTATTCGATACACGCCCGAAAAGGGCTCAGTGACGGTATCTGCCCGGGAAAACGGCGATTTCGTTCGTTTAGAAGTCGCGGATACCGGGCCTGGGATATCAGAAGAGCTTTTCCCCCATCTTTTCAAGCGATACTGGAGAGCTGAAGCGAGCTCCTCGGGGCATGCGGGCCTTGGCCTCAGTATCGCGAAAGCCATCGCGGAGGCGCATGGAGGTCAGATAGGCGTTGAGAGCAAAGTAGGGGTGGGCAGCACCTTCTGGGTTACTCTTCCGATTGCGATCAGTGTGCGCAAGACAGCGTAAAGTCGAAGATTCCACTCGGAAATCATCTGAGGCACCATTCGGCGGCGAATTTTAACTGTTCAGTCAAGATTTAGTGGCGCGCGACCTGGCATCGACGTAAAAGCGCCTCTGAACTCATAGGAGACCGAAAATGAAAAGACTCGCAAGTATCCTGGGATTGATGGTGTTTGTCTCGGCTCTGGGCGGAGCAGCAAAAGCGGATGATATCTGGGTCGGAAACTTTGCTGTTCAGATTGAACGAGGCGGATACTCCGGACCGTGCGAGCCTGCGTCGCCATTGGGCAATGGTACTGTCTCCTATGACAGCTGGGCCCGGCAGCGTGCGACGGTTAAGTTGGTCTGTTTTGAAGTTTATCGAAAGGATGTCACCGAATATTTCCGTAGCTTCAGTGACATCGACAGGTATCTTGGTCTTCGCGTATATCGGATCGACGGCGGTGCGCCGTCCGGGGATGGGCGATGGGGCGTGAGTCTTGTGGGACGCCGTGGAAACAATGCCGTCTATGCCCTGGATTTGAGCGCCTTTGATCCGTTCAGTAATAATCAGAATCCGCAGGGCGATCAGTTTGAGCAGTTGTTCATGATTTCCGTCGGGGAACAGGATCCGGACTTCGCAATGCGGAACCAGGAATTCACCGTGATTTATAAACGCTATTGAGAAGTTCGCGGGTTGGCGTCAACTTCGATCGTTATCAAATGCCGGTTCCGAGAGTTCCATTGAGTGATCTTTCACATCGGAAGGCCAATTCCGGATATGAGCGAGGAAAGTCTTCTTTTCCCGCTTATAGAGCGCGCGAAGCGCCTCTTCGTAGCCCTCTAAGTCTCCGGCCATGGCGGACATGAATTTGTAAGTACGTTCTTGAGCCTGCTTGACGTGACCAGTATTTGAGGACTTTTTCCTTGCGTCTTCAACCAGGGTTCGCAGAGTCGCGGATGCGCCGCCCGATTGAGCGGCGAGCCACTCCCAATGGCGGGGCAATAAAGAGACCTCGCGAGAGACCACGCCCAGCTTCGGTCTCCCCGGGCCGTAACTGACTTTTGGAGCCTCGTCAGAAACATAAGTTTCAAGGCGTTTGAGAACGTCCCGTTCATTGCCACGAAAGTTGAAGTCTATCGTTTTTCCAGTGGCGTCGCTGAAAATCAAAATTGTGCTGTTTTCCGCTTTTCCGAGTCGTTTCTTTATTTGCATCACGACTTCCGAGAGCGGACCTCGCAAAAGCAACCTGTTACCTTCAAAGGCCGTATATGTGCTGGCGGTTTCCACTGGTCACCTCTTGAAAGAATAATGCCCGGGTGATATTAGAGAGTCAATATCACCCGGGCATTATTCCATCTTCAGTTCGTCCGTGATGCCGATATGTCGCCTGTGAATTTTGGCATCAGCCTTCCTTCCCTTGAAAGAGGAATTGAGCCAGAAGGTTTCTGTCAACAGCCCTGGCAGGTGCAGGCACCCTGTGATGCGCAAACGGCATTGCACGTAGCGAGATCCGGTTCCGCCGCGCTACCCGTGTTGCTTCCGTAAACGGTGATGCAGCCCGCAACATTGTTGCAGTTCCAGACGATCCTGCAGCTGTCGTCGTCGTTGTCGGAAACGGGAGTGTTCGCATCGGCGGGAACCGGCGGGGTTACGAGTGGCAACGTGGCAATCTTTGACTTGATCGTCGTGGGGGTGGCGGAGCCCCAAGTGATGCCTTGGCCGGTCAGGACGTTTTTGATTTCCTCATAGGTCGAGGGATCGTTCAAGAATCCTCCCGCAAACGTCTGCCAATCCGGCGGTGTTCCCGTTGAAAGGCCGCTCAGATTCCCGGCGAGCGCGGTGTCGATGAGATTCCTCATTGCAGCACTGCTGGCCGCAGGCGTGTTCGGATCGCTGTAACACCACGTATTCGCCGGTGGCGGGGAAACGCCTCCCGGACAGATCAATTGACCGGCCAGCGTCGAAGTCGGGTTGATGTCAATGGTGAGTTGCGCCTGCGGGATCGCAATGTCCTTGGGGAGCTCGGCGATCATTGTCAGGGTCTGCGCGGAATCACTCGCGGCGAGAAAGAGTGGGTACTCGCGAGTAGGGGTCAGTGCCGATTCGTCTATTGTGAAAGTGTAGCTCCCGTCGGAGTGGGTGACTGCCTTATTGGGAACCCCGCTCGTTGAGCTGAAGCTCAGCCCGACCAAGCGCCCTGTGCCATTTGGGCCCTGGGGCATGAGTAACCGCACGAATCCTCCCGCTACCGGAGTCCGTGTTTGTGCTCCGGTCATCACTTTTCCACGTACGACTAGAGTCGACTCCGACACGCTCGATACGTCTGAGCAAGACAACATGATGAATGAGAGTAGCAGTGGCGATAATCCGGCTACAGTTTTCATTGCTTGCTTTCCTCTGAATCGGAAAAGATGAAGGAGAATCCTAAACGTATCTCGAATCCGGACAATCCGGCCTTCATCGTTTGTCCGGCGGAATTGAAAATTTTTGTATCAGAAGTGGAAGGTGCGATGTCCGTGAAGGTGGTGAGCGGAAACCCAAAATGATAGAGCGCCGAGATGTCGGCTCGAAAAAGTGATTCCGTATAGATGCGCGCGCCGAGCCCGAGCGATGAGTCCAGACTCACGGCTTTGAATGCGGAGTCCCCTGCATCGACAGAGACCAGCGCAGTCCCCGCGTTGATGGGCAGGAAAAGTTGAATCAAGCCGAGCTTTCCATAGGGCTGGTTCAGCGGGATATCGAAACCGACAAAGAGACCAATGACGTTCAAGGATGCATTCGGATAATAACTGGTGAGAAAATCTGCCGGGTCATAAATTTCGAGAGATGGCACTGTTGTTTTGGCGTAACGCAGGCCGATCTTGACCTGATCCTTGGCTTCCACTCCTCCCTCGAGGACCGACACGTTGCCCGTGTTGAAGCGATCCGAACCAGCGAATTGTGGATGATAGGCAGCGGAGTACCCAAAAAAAACCGCACCTTTATTGCCGACCCATCTGGTCACCGGGCTCGTATCCGGTGATGCGGTTGCGCTCGGCGAGCCTATGATCGTCAGAAGCGCGGGTATGACCTGTTTGAATCTATTTGAACGAAAGTTCATGACGGTTTCATCTCAGGGGCAGTGTTCCACTTATTGGATTGTAAGGATAGGTTTAATGACGGTAGGAGTTTTGACCCGCTGGCCAGATCGTAGCTGAGGACCTCATTATAAAAGGACTTCGCAGATTGAATTCCGCTTTTGATTGAGATACATTTTCAGGACGGTCGAAGACCCGTCCTCTGCGTCCCCATCGTCTAGAGGCCTAGGACGACGCCCTCTCACGGCGTAAACCGGGGTTCGAATCCCCGTGGGGACGCCAATTTCTTACTATATTGTCAAAAATCCGCTCCATCAGGCCGCCCGTGATGCCACTTGAAGTCATGTTCCGGATTTGCAGGTAATCTCTTGAACTTAAAAAAGGAGGACTTATGGCAAAAAATTTACCGGATTTCTGGCGTCGTGGACTGCAGGACCCGTTTCGCGACATCTCCAGGCTGCAGCGGAGTGTCGACCGGCTGTTCGCTGATTTCCTAAGCCCTGTGGAAGAAGGCAGACAAGGCGGGCAGGAAAATTCCATGTTCACGCCTGCCTGTGACGTTGAAGAAAAAGATAAAAGCTTCCTGCTTAAACTGGACCTCCCCGGGATCAAGAAGGAAGACATCAAGATTGAGTTGAACGAGAACCAGCTGGTTGTTTCAGGGGAGCGAAAAGAGGAGAGGAAGGAAGAAAAGGACTCTCGGTCTTTCTACGAGCGCAGTTACGGCAGCTTTTACCGTTCTTTTGCACTGCCAAGTACCATCCGCGAGGGTGATATCCGAGCGACTTATGACAACGGGGTGCTTTCGATCGAACTCCCGAAAGTGGAGGCTCCCCGCTCCAAGCAGATTCAAATCGGTGAAGCAACGCGGAAGGGGGAGAAGGCAGCCTAGATTCCTTACCCGGCTCGTTTTATCTCCTGCGTAGCGTCGCCTTGCGTGTCGGATCGCTTGCCGGAATCGCGAAGCTTGCGGTCTTTTGTGATGCGGTAGACAGGGACGGATACGAGTGCCGCCGTTACGCAGGTGATTGCTCCGAGAATAGCAAGGACCCCGAAGCTCACGAAAGCGAGGTTCTGCGCCAGCAGCAGGGAGCCATAACCCACGATCGTGGTGAAGGAGCAGAGCGCGACCGCTCCTCCTGTCTGGCGGACTGCCAAAGGCATCTTTCCTGGTCCTTCCTGGCGGTAGCGTTGGAAGACATTGACTCCGTAATCCACTCCTAATCCGATCGTGAGGGGAAGCGCGATGAAGTTCAAAAAGTTGATTCGAATATCGAAAGCCAGGATCAGGGCGACCAGCCAGACCCCTCCCAATGCAAGCGCGAAGAGAACGGAACCGATGGTCCGTATGTGCCTGAACAGAACAGTGACCAGGAGAACCACTGCCAGAAGCGACACCAGAGTTGCCTTGGGCCCGTCCCTGGATATCGAAGCAAGCGTGTCAGCTGAAACCGGTAGCGTTCCAGCCACCGGCGCTCCCGGGGAAACCGAATCCGTAATTTCCCTGAGTGTGTGTACGAATCTCAGCAGGTTGTTGCGTTTGCGAATTTCTTCGCCAATAGGAGGTTCGGTGATCACAAGGTTTCCTATGCTGCCATTCCGCTCCGTGAACTTTTCAAGTATCAGGGCCGGCAAGTCATTCCTTCTTATTGGAAAAAGCGGCGTTTGAATCAGCTCCAGTGCGAGTTTTCTCTCCTGTGCGGGAAGTTCGCTGAGAACTCGGACCGGAAGCAGCCTTCTGATCTCGCGAATAACCGCCATTTTTTTGGACTGATTGTCTGGAATGAAGTCATCGAGGGTCTGAACTGATGCAATCAGGTTATTCGCGTCTTTGCTCGCGTCGCGAAGCTTGCCCGCGATTTGTCGGGCCTCCTGGCGGTTTCTTGCGAGGATCACAATGGGCGAAAGATAGCGTTGGAAAATCTCGTCCTGGAAACGTGAATAGTACGCCGAGCCTTCAGTGAGGCTCCGCCGGCTTCGTAGTTTTGCAAGGTTCGCCTCCATTATTTCATCAAGCGGGGCAGGCCAAAGGGCAATGCTCACGAAAGAGACAGCGGTCGCGGCGAGAGTCAGTATCCAGAGCGGGCGCGCGAACCGCACAAGGAATCCTGGAAAGCCGTTAGGCTGAGGGTCCGCTTTTTTTACGACCTTCAATGGATGCCTCTTCTTTTTCGCATCCAGGAGGCTCACAAGGGCGGGCAGAAAGGTGAACGCGCTGATCCAGCACAGGACCATTCCGATCAGGCCGATGATGCCGAATTGCCGAAAACCCCGGAAATCGGTTGCCATGAGCGAGCCATAGGCGAGCCCCGCCGCGAGAGCCGCAGTCCAGGTGGAGGTTGCCGTCAATCCTGCGCCCCGGCAAAGGGCCTGGTTCACTGATTCACCGGTCCTGCGTCTTTCCAGATACCGGCTCAGGAGGATGATTCCGAAGTTGATTCCATTTCCAATGACAATGCTGCCAAGGAAAGCGGAGTTTGCATTCAGATAACCGATCAGGAAATAGGCGATGCCGAATGTGACGAGAGTCGCCACGATGACGCTGCTCAGAAGAGCGAAGGTGACCATCGCTGAGCCGAAATACAGCAGCATGGCCAGGAGTACGATGACTGTGACTATAACCATGGAGCGCTTCAGGTCCTGAACGAGCGCTTCCTGTTCCTCAACGATATTCTGGACGCCCCCTGTGAACGCAATTCGAAGATCGGGCGCGTAGCTGAGGGGATCAATCGCGACGATCGCATCGTCGACTGTCTTCTTCAGTCTTCGAGCCATTCCGATATCAGAGGCTCTGCCTGGCGCATTCACGAGAATCGCCCGTTTTGTTCCGTCAGGAGTGGCGTAGTAGCCTTCTGGAAAACGCGTATACCCTTCGATTCTGGACTGATATTCCTGTCTTAACGCATGGAAATCGAGCTTTGGAACGGGTAGTTCTATTTCGCTGAAGATATTCAAAGGGTTTCTGATATTGGTTTCATAGTCGATCCGGTCGCGGATATACTTCCTGATTTTTTCGAGATCACGAAGTTCCATGTAGAGCGCCCGGCGTCGCGAAAAAAATCGGAGCTCTTGCGTGATGCGATATTCGATACCGGCGATGATGTTACTGGGAGCACGAGAGAGTCGCACTGCCAGGTCGTCGACGAATTTTCGGCCTGCATCCGCATCCTTCGTGAAGACCAGGACAGTCAGATTATCAATTGAACGAAGCCGACTTGATATTTCCTCGAGGTCCTTGACGCTTCGTTCCTGGTTTGGAAGCATTTCCTGAAGGTCCGGCCTGAGATTCCGATAAAGCTGGACGGTGTAATAGCCGCCGAGGGTGCCCAGAATCAGACCGATCGTCACTATGATGCGCGAGTGGCGGAGTACGAGCCGGAGAACGGACTCAATCACGAAAAACCCCCGCCGCGCTGCTTGCATTTCGCGTTCTTAGCCAGGTGTGCTATTTCTTGAATTCATGAAGAAGCAGATCATCGGCATCATGGGAGCCATGCCCGAGGAAATCGCGGGTATGGCGGCGGATTTCACTCAGGGATCGACGCTGCGAATCGAGCGTGGCCAGAGAGTCTATGATCGGGGGATCATGAGCGATCGCGATGTCGTTCTGGTTTATACCCGGTGCGGGAAGGTGGCGGCCGCGACCACCGCGGCACATCTGATCATCGAATTCGGGGTGACTGAGATTCTTTTTACCGGTGTTGCAGGAGCTGCTGATCCAGCGCTCCGGGTTGGGGATGTGGTCATTGGTAGCGCCTATTACCAGCACGACATGGATGCACGCCCGCTTTTTGCACGACACGAAATCCCGCTTCTGGGTACGGACCGTTTTCTGGCGGATCCTGTACGGGTGAAAACAGCCATGCAGGCGTCCACACGTTTTCTTGCAAGCCGTGAAGGGTCAAATTCGCGGGTGGTCGCTGGGGCCATTGCCAGCGGGGATAAATTTTTTGCCTGCAGATCAGAATTGGATGAACTCCGTTCCAGGATTCCTGAAGTCGCCTGTGTCGAGATGGAAGGGGCTGCCGTCGCGCAGGTATGTCACGAGTACGGAATCCCGCTCACTGTCATCCGTACGATCTCGGATTCGGCTGATGAACAGTCGCCTGTCGATTTCGCGACCTTTATTCAGGAGGTCGCCAGCGCCTATTCCCGTGGAATCGTGAGAGAGTTGTTGAGTTGTTGATTTTGTGTGCTAAAGGCGCCAGGCGATATAACGGTCGAGAACACGCAGCGCCCGGTCTGCACTTCGAAACACAGGGACGCCTTCTCTTTCAAGTCGCTCGGCCATCAGGTCATAATCGGTGCCGGAATCAATCACCGCAACCCAGGGTTTAACGGAAGTTTCCCGGATATGGATGAGGCGCTGAACTATCGAGCCAGGCGCGTCCATGTTTTCAGGATGATGCGTTGACTTCGGAAGGGTTTGCAGTGAGGGGGTCAGTGGAACGCAGCCCACTACAGCACAATCGATCGATGCATCTTCCAGTGTCGCGCGAATGACGGCCTCATAAACCTCGTCGTTTGCCATCGGCGTGAGATCCATTGGATTGTGAACGTCGACCAGGCCGTTGATTCGCGCTCGCTCAAGAATCTCATGCAATTTCAGAACTGTGGGATCACTGAATTGTGGCAGTCCAAGATGTCCGAGATTGTCGGCAAAACCCACGCATTCGAAACCTGCGTTTGAAATCGCGGCGACCCCCGCTCCAAGGCGCCTCGATGACGGCGTGCTCGTGAGTTGCGTGCCACGGAGCTTCAGGAACACGCGCGTCAGGTCTTCGAACTCATCGATCGTCTCAGCGAGGAGGATTCCGGCAGAGCGGCAAAGTTGCTGGGTGACTTGCCAGTTGCCGGCAATCGAGGCCGTGTGACTGGCGCTTGCAGCCGCACCTGCCTTTGTTCTGCCGCCGGAATAAAGAATGACCGGACGCCGCGAAGAGGTGAGTTCGCGAGCGGTTTTCAGGAACCGTTTGCCATCCAGAGGTTTGAACCCTTCAAGATAAACGGCAAAGACTTCGATTTCGGGATCTGTTTTGAGGTAATCCAGGTAATCGGCTACCGTGAGATCCATCTGGTTTCCGATGGAGAGCGTATAGCGCGGATTCACTGAACCGAGCTTGCTCAGCCGTGAGATTGCGAAAGCGCCGCTTTGGGAGATCACGGCAAGAGGATCGGCTTTTCCTTTCGCGAGTGGGAGCTTGAATTCCGGAATGAAGAGAGTGTTCATCTTGCCCGGAACCGAGCGGACACCCAGGCAGTTGCCGCCGTTGATGACGGGCCCTCCTGAGGGCGTTTTTCGCGAGCGCTCCAGGCTTTCGTTCATTCTGCCGACAAGAGCTTCGTTTCCCTTCTTTTCTTCAAGCCCGCCCGGGATGAGAACGATGCTTTCAGTCTTGTCCTGCTCGGCCGCCAGCGCTAAGGCATCAATCGCCTGGGTGGCCGAGACCGCAAGAATCAGCAGATCAACTTTCGTTGGAAGCGAAGCAAGATCCGGTACGCAGCGACATCCGTCCAGTAAATCGAGCCCGGGCTTGATCACATAAACGTTTTCCGGGGCGTAACCTTGAGCGAGGATGTTCTTCAGAATAATCCGGCCCGGGTTCATTTTTTCCGAAACACCCATGATCGCAAGCGATTTGGGTTCCAGAAGGTTTTTCAGTTTTCTGATCGGGCGGGGCGCACGGTCGCGAAGAGACGCAGTGTCCCGCAGCTTTACCAGCGCGTCCAGTGCAACCAGTTTTGCTGGCGTGGACGGGGTGATGACGAACGGATTGACTTCAAAATCCGCGATCTCAGCGCCGAGTTCCTGCGCCAGTCGGGCCAGTTTCAGAATTACGTCCTGAATGGTCTCAAGGCGCAAAAGCGGAGGTTGACCGCGTTGTGGAAGCGCAGCTGATCGCACGGCTGCGACGGCGCGTAGGCGCGCTGAAATCTCGCTGTCACAGGTGAGAAGTTCTTCCGGGTTGAAAATGGCGGTTGCTTCATCGGGCTTCAACGCGGCGCCCAGGAATTCGGCAGCGGTTCCTCCCGCTCCCAGGGTCAGAACAGAGCCGAAATCCTCCGTCCACCGGAAGCTCAAAAGAAGTTCGGAACCAAAGGTCGTCGCAAAAGCGACCTTCTCGTTCACTGTGTACCCAGAGATGTCGAATTCACCCGAAAGTCTGTCATGCATTTCAGCGATTGCCGCTGAAACCGCCTCAGGCGACTTTGAAACGATGCGGACGCCCCCAAGCTCCGTCTTGTGCTGAATATCTTTGGATATGACTTTCACGACAACCCTGTCGCCGGGGAGGTTCGTCAAATCTGATGCTTGGATTCGAGCGCCAACCGCTTTATTCGCGGGCACAAAAAAGAACTCCGGCGTCACGATATCGAGCGTCCGCAGAATCGACATTCCTTCGGTTTCAAGAAGATCAGAACGACCCTCTTTTCGTACCTTGTCTAGGATTGCGGATATCTGTTCGCGCGGGAAACTTGGCTTGTTCATTCGGCGTACGCGGCTCTTCCGGCTTCAAAGGCCTTCAGGTTCATCTCCACAATAGACGAGCCCTTTCGTTCAAAGAGCTTTCGGACGGCATTCCTGAGACTTTCAGGTTGAAGCGGGAGTACTGCTGCGGACGCTCCAACGAGGACCATGTTCGCCGCGCGAGTGGAGCCCGCTTCACGTGCCAGGCGTTCAGCATCGATCTGGCGGGAGTTGGGAAGTCTGCGAATTTCGGTCAGGACTTCTTCCATGAGAGGGTAATTCGTGCCGATGTTCTGCACCGGGGCGATTGCCGTGACCAGCTGGCCTTCGGGCGATAGATATTCAAGATACCGGAGTGACTCCAGGGGTTCGATGGAAAGGATCAGGTCAGCCGTCCCGAGGGGAACCAGTGGACTATGGATCTCTGAATCAGAAATGCGAAGAGTGCCGGTGACGGCGCCCCCTCGTTGGGACATTCCATGCACTTCTGATTGTTTGACGTGCAGGTTCTCCGAAATCGCCGCCGAGGCGATTGTCGCCGCGACTGAAAGGATTCCCTGTCCGCCCACTCCTGCAAACACGATGTCGTATTTCATGTTTTCTTTTTCTTCGCTGTTTCGACGCATTCCCGGACCGCGATGATGACGGAAATTCCAGGGTGTTCCACTTCCTGCCGGATCAACTTCGCGTTCTCCTCGATGAATTTCCGATGAGTCGTGACCACGTGAAGGTGTTCGGGGGAAACGCCCAGCCCCAGGACAACGTCTTTCAGCCGAGGCGAGGGAACGATGGTGGTTTGTCCGCCGGTCATGGCGACGGTCTCGTTATCGAGAATCATGACGGTCATATTGGTATTGGAGGCTACGGCATCGAGAAGCGCCGTCATTCCAGAATGGAGGAATGTGCTGTCTCCCAGTACCGCGACGACTGGATGGAGTCCTGCATCAGCGGCTCCTTTTGCCATTCCAATGGAAGCTCCCATGCAGACGCAGGTTTCAATGGCGTTGTACTCGGGCATGGCACCCAGCGCATAACATCCGATGTCTGATGTCACGAGATGCGGCTGGAATGAAGCAAGAGCTGCTTTGATGGAATGGAAGCTGTCGGTGTGAGGGCATCCCGGACAAAGTTGCGGTGGACGGCCCGGAAGTTTCAGACCTCCGGGTAATTTCTGCCCCTGCATTGAGGGGATTCCAAGAGTTTTCCGGACGATCTCGGGTGTGAGTTCTCCCTGAGCAGGAATGCTCCCGCTCATCTTTCCAACTATTTCGATATTCGGAGGGATGACTCCTCGTAAGAAGCGCTCCACGAACGGATAGCCTTCTTCCAGAACTATCAGCGTCTTTACGGTTGCCGCGAGATCTCGAATCTTCTGTTCGGGGAATGGATAGGCGCCGATATGAAGATGTGAAACAGGGCGCTTGAGCTCGGATTGGCATTCACGGTAATAGGCGAGCGCAAGACCGGTGGTGATGACGCCCAGTTCGCGGTTCGTGTTTTCAAGTTTGAGTTCGTTGACTGGATGCGACTCCATCAGAGCACGAAGTTCAGGTCTGTTCTTGAGACGTTCGCCCCATTGTTTGCGGGCATTGGACGGGATCAGGATCCAGGGAGCGGCTGCCGGCGCTTTTTGGAGCGGCTTTTCCGGAAGTGCTTCCGCCGTTTTTACAAGTCCTTTACCATGAGCTACCCGCGTAACAATGCGGATGAGAACCGGCTGATGAAAGCGTTCAGAAATTTCGAACGCCTCACGAGTCATGTCATAGGCTTGCTGGGCGTCTGCAGGTTCCAGGCAAGGTACTCCGGCGAAATCAGCGAAGTACCGGCTGTCCTGCTCGTTTTGAGAGCTATGCATGCCCGGATCGTCGGCAACCACGAGCACGAGTCCGCCATGAATGGAGACCAGGGCTGAACTCATGAAAGGATCAGCCGCTACATTCAGGCCCACGTGCTTCATTGTCACAAGCGATCTGCGACCCACGACCGAAGTGCCCAGCCCCTGTTCAAGCGCTGTCTTCTCGTTCGTGGTCCAGCTCACATGAGGTGAGCGTGATTCTTTGGCCTGTCGAAGCAGGACTTCGAGAATTTCGGTCGATGGCGTCCCTGGATAACCGTAAGCAGCACTGATCCCGGCGTGAACCGCGCCGAGCGCCACTGCCTCATCTCCCAACAGAAGAAGCGGCGCGTGCATCTAACGTTTCACCCTTTCGCCGTCTTCGCGCAGGAAGATCCAGCTGATGACGCTGCCGAGCGAGCCTTGGTTCTCCACGGTTTCCCAATAAGTGCGGTTACGAACATACCCCGAGCCCGTGTTTCGATTGTTCTCCGGACGCATGGTCTCATCGTGCAGGGTTTTTAAGCGGTCCACCCAGATCTGGAGGTTAGGTTCCCGAAGATCGACCCATCCCTGATGGGAGTACCGATTGAGATGATCCATAGTCATCTGCCCATCGGCGGGCATTTCCCAGCGAGTCGGAATGATCATGTTCGGTCCCCGAAGGACGCGACCGTCACGGAGGACAATGGCGAGTCCAAGAGAGAGGATTTGTGACCTGAGCTTCGCGTCTTCCAGAATGCGGTTTTCGCACCGTTTTGAAAGCTCAGACGCCCCCAGTTCGTTGTCTTTCAGAAGACCTCGTTCCTTCATCAGGAGGTGCAGCTCAAAGAGCAGCTTGGAAAGGCGGGGTGGCCCCAGGTTTTCGAACGCAACGCTCGGAACTCCGCTTTCCTGCTCCAGCTGTCTCAGTCCTTCGATTGCGCGCTGACGGAGGAAGCCCGCGCGGTAGGTCGGCCCGAGGATCGCGCTGTCAAACGCGCTGATCATATCGCCACCGCTGTTTCCGCCCATGATCTCGGCCGCCACCACATCCGCGATTTCCTCAGGAGTGATGAACTCCATCTGGCCTTCATCCGTAATGGCTTCAAACTCACCCCTGGAAAAAATCCCGTTTTCACCGGTGTCGATGTAAGGCGCTTTCAGGACCTCGCTGCCTTGCCTTTTCCAGGCGGGCTTGGCGGGTGAAAGAACGTCTTTCATGCCGTACGCCTGGGAAGGGTCGAGGTCGAAAATTTCAACCGGTTTCCCTTTTTGGCGGACTTCGCCGTAAGTGATGCCTTTCCAGGCAATCGCCGCGGCCGGCTTCACTTCCTTGATGACCGGGGCTTCAGGCTTGATGTTTCGATCGGGTGACCAGCCGAGCTTTGTCGAATGCTCGCGCGCGGTGCGACCGAGTAGGAACAAGAGCAAGGTGTGAGCTCCCGCCATGGCGGATTTGGCCAGAAGAACGCGGGAGGGCTTGTCTTCGGAATGAGTATAGGGAATGTTCAGGCCCATGCCGCCTGTCCCTGTAGTTCCGACTTTCAAATAGGTGTGGACCTGGTTTTCAGTCAAACTCGCCCAAAGAATCTGAATGTGTCGGATGAGCTGAGGAGTGTACTGTGTCCCGAGCAGTGTTTCCACTCGCGCCTGAAAATCACCGCGTGCTTTCTCGTCGGCTTCGTTCCAGTTTTTGAGAAGGGCATAGGTCTGGCGACTTTCCTCGAAAACATCCTGATAGGCCAAGCCAGTCGCTGTGTTGACACAGTCGATCACGACCTGAGGTTTGGATTCCCGGATCATCTCGTTCAGGAAGGACGCTCGGCAGATCTCGTCAGAAAGGGGCTCGAGGGTATCCAGAATGAAGCGATCCCGGCGAACAGGATCTCCCAGGAGGTCCTTGCGAGGGAGATCTTTGAATTCGCTTCGGACAAAAATATTACCCCAGCGTCCGGATAGTTTTGTTTCACCAGCCTCGTTCTTCAGCTCCACAAGCGCCTCATCCACTTCCCGGCGGGTGAGAGCGGTGAGGATCAGTTCCTTCGGATTGTGTACAAGCAGACGACGGGCCACTGCCATTCCAACAAGGCCAGGGCCACCGAGAATCATGATACGCGTTCCAGTGATATTCATGTGGAGTTCTCCCAACGGAATAAGTGTGCCTCAGAAATACCCCAAAGCACCTGGTTTGGCCACCCTTCTCGCAACGGAAATCTGCCGAACTTCCTGATGTTTCTTGAAATTCCCCGGCAGCCGTCGTAGATCAAATATACCGTATGATCCACGTTTTTCTGGTCTATGGACTGGCTTTCATTCTGCTTGGCTCGGTCGCTTTGTTCCAGGCTGGAACGACGGTGAGAATCCTGCCTCTGCGGGCCATGATATTTCTCAGTTTATTTGGTTTTCTGCATGGTGCCGCGGAATGGGTCGAGATCGCCAAGGTTTTCCACGGGCCTCCTTTAGGGCCAATTTTTACATTAAGCCTCTGCCTGATCACCTTGTCCTATGTCTCTTTGGTTGCATTGGGATTTGAGCTTCTCGTCGAGTATGCACATTTTCCTGCCTGGTCGCGCTTTGGAAGTGTCGTTCTTTTCGGTTTGTGTTGGGGGTTCGGAGTGATCTTTACCGCTCCCTATGATTGGGGCCACCCACTTGCCTTTACTATTCGTGAAATCGGAGCCCGTTACCATCTTGGCTTGCCCGGCGCGGCACTGACTTGCGCAGGTTTTTTAGCCTTGGCGCGAAACAAAACAGGGCGCCTGGAACGGGGCCTGCGGCGGCGATTCATCTGGGCGGGAGCTGGATTTGGTTTGTATGCCTTGGCTGCGGGAATCATGGTTCCGGCGGCTCCTATTCCGATCGCCAGTGTGTTGAATGCGGGCTCGTTTGAGGAGCTCTTCGGTTTCAGAATCGTGTTGCTCCGGACTTTTGCAGCTTTCCTGATCGCCGGAGCGCTGATGCAGGCGTTCATTGTCGAGATTTCGAGAATCAATTCGCTCTGGGGGCGAATGCGTGAGGAGTTCATTTCCCTGGTGGCGCACGACCTCAAATCGTCCTTGAGCGGGGTCTCTCTCGCGTCAGAATTGATGATTGAGGAACTCCCTCAAGCGGATACGTCGCCTGAACGGATTCAGCGCATCGCCAAGCAGATTCATAACACGAGCATGGGCCTTTCCCGGATTGTGGGAGATCTGCTTGATGCCTCCCTGATCGCGTCAAATCGGCTGACCGTCAGAACGGAGCAGCTCGATCTTGTTCAGTTGGTCAGCAGCGCGGCGGAACGGGCTCAGACTCACTTTCGGGATCGTGAATTGAACTGGATACCGCCGAAAACGGAATTGCTGGCTGCGGTGGATCCGGTGCGAGTGGATCAGGTACTGGCGAACCTGCTCTCGAATGCTCAGAAGTATGCCCCTGTAGGTACGCCTATTTCCCTGCTTTTGTCGCAGCACGGACCTCATGGGGTTCTTCAGGTCACCAACCACATTGATGAAAAGCTGGATACAAGCGAGCTGCATTTGTTGTTCGAACGTTATTACCGCAGTCAGGAAGCGAAAATGGGTCGTTTTCAGGGGACTGGGCTTGGACTCTTTATCGTAAAAGGAATCGTGGAAGCTCATGGCGGCCAGGCATGGGCGAAAACCCTCGGAAACGGCCAGGTTGGTTTTTTCGTTTCGTTTCCGTTGAATCCGTCGATATAGTGCGCCGCATGAGTTCCTCTGAAAGAACTGAATTACGGGACTTTTGTCCGACCGTCTATGGGCCGGTCCGCAGCAGACGGCATGGCTTGTCTCTGGGGATCAATCTGGGGGATGCCGAGAAGAAGGCGTGCACCTGGAGCTGTGTTTATTGTCAGTGCGGTTTTGGGCATAGGGTAGGGGAGATTTCCGGTCTCCGCATCCCTGCTCGGCACGAAGTTCTGAAGGGAGTTAGGGAAGCGCTCAAGGCTCATCCTGACCTCGATTCGGTAACCATGGCGGGAAATACGGAGCCGACGTCCCACCCCGAGTTCGCGGAGATAGTGCAAGATGTTCTCGATTTGCGCAGGCAAACGGCAGGCAAATGGACTTTCAATGTTCTGAGTAATGGATCGGAACTCGATCCGGGAAATACTGCTTTGATCGCTGCTTGTGACTCGCTCGACGAGGTCTGGATCAAACTCGATTGCGCTGAGGAGGATCTGTTCCGCCGATTGAATCGGCCGATTGCGCGAATAGGCGGAATTCATCAGCACCTGGTTCGAATACGCCTGCTTCAAGCGCCAAGAATTCAGACCCTGCTCTGGGGTGCCGAGGAAAGACCAAATCTGGCTAGCTGGACCGAGGGCAACCGCAAAGCTCTTCTCGCTGCTTACAAGCAGGTTGCCCCTGTTCAGATTTTCATCACCACCATCCAACGAGAGCCGGCTATGAGTGGTCTCCTGCCGGTTCCTGCGACCGAGCTCGAGGAATTTGGGGAGCAGGTGCGAGCGGCCGGATTTAATGTTAAGATTTTCGCAGACGACACGCGGCATTTTTAGGCTGTCTGAGCGCCGCCGGAGGTTTTCTTGGAAGCGATTGCGGTAGAGATTCGCAAGCATGCGACTCAATGGCAGAGTTGGTGGGGGTCGCTGACCCTGAAGCAACGGGTGCTCCCTGTTGCGCTGATGTTTTTTTATCTTCTGGTCCTCGGCGCGCTAGGTGGATTGAAAAGTGACCATTGGATGATCACGGGCGTTGTCCTGGTCGGAAGCTACGGCGGGCCTGTGCCTCGACGGATTTTGGGATTTATTCTTCCGCTTCTGCTTACCGCAATGACTTACGATGGAATGCGCTTCTATGGCCGCTTCGCATCAAGCACGATTCATGTTCAGGAGCCGTACGATTTCGATCTCCGTTTTTTCGGGATACCAACGGAGTCCGGAGTGCTCACTCCGAATCAATGGTTTGAACTGCACACTCATCCCGCGTTGGATCTCCTGACTGGATTCTTTTACCTCGCATTCATCCCGATCTTTGTCAGTATCGCGGCTTATCTCTTTTTCTGGGTGAGTCGCACCGGAACGGCGAAACTTCCCGCTGAAAGGTTCAAGATACTGGTGCCTCAGGTGATGTGGGCATTCTACTTCGTGAACGTGCTGGGTTACTTGACTTACCTGATTTATCCGGCTGCTCCGCCCTGGTATGTGGCGCTACATGGACTGGGGCCGGCGATTCTCAATACACCGGCGAATGCCGCAGGCTGCCTGCGCTTTGATGCGTTGCTTGGCGCCGATCTGTTCGCTAACTTTTACGGGCGTTCGGCCAATGTGTTTGGAGCCATCCCGTCGCTTCACGTGGCCTATCCGTTCCAGGCCGCCTATTTTGCATTCCGGATGGGGGCGACACGGAAGTTCAGCCTGTTTTTTTACCTGATCATGTCTTTTTCGGCCGTTTACCTGAACCATCATTACGTACTCGATGTCCTGATTGGTTCGTTGTATGCTCTGGTCGTCAGCCGGGTGGTGGAAATGGTTTTCGCCCGGAAGGCAAGTAATACTCCGAAGCCCGTTTCGTCCTGAACAGACTCAGGGGATGACCGGGCCGCTGACGGGTCGCAAGGCTCCTCAGCCGGGTCGAGATGGAAACATCCCGATCTCCCACTCTTGGAAAGGAGCCTTGTGTCTGAAATCTTACCGGAAACGCTAAAAGACCCGTTTGACCGGTCTTTCCGTTATCTCAGGCTTTCGGTCACGAAACGCTGCAACTTCAATTGCACTTATTGCCTGCCGAACGGGAGCACTCGCGTCGCCCGGCATTCGGAGTTGAGCGTTCCTGAAATTTCAAACCTCGTTGGAGCACTCGCGGAACTCGGGATCAGGAAAGTCCGCCTGACGGGAGGGGAGCCTACCGTTCGGGCGGATATCGTCGAGATCGCTCGTGCCGTGCGTGCGGTTCCCGGAATTCGGCAGATCGCGCTGACAACAAACGGGTATCGACTGGCAGCGTTAGGAAAAGACCTCCGTGATGCAGGCGTCACGGCCCTGAACGTATCGGTGGACAGTCTTCATCGCGAGCGATTTCATGCGATTACCGGTCATGATCGCCTCCCGGAAGTGCTCTCTGGCATCGATCGGGCGCTCGAACTTGGCTTCGAGCGTTTGAAGGTGAATGTGGTGTTGCTTCGCGACATCAATGACTCGGAGATCGAAAGTTTCATCGAATGGACTCAGGGAATGCCAATTTCGGTCCGTTTTATCGAACTGATGCGCACGGGAGATAATGGCCATCTGTTCGAGTCACGGCATGTCTCATCGGACTCCTTGCGGAAGAGACTGGAAGATCTGGGATGGGCGCGCGAGCGCGGAACTCCTGAGTCCGGACCGGCACAGGAATGGTCTCATTCGGATCATCTGGGCAGAGTCGGAGTGATCGCACCTTACAGTCGCGGTTTTTGCGAGACCTGCAACAGACTTCGGATCACAAGTGAAGGAGCTCTCCGGCTTTGTCTTTTTGGCGATTCTGATTTTTCGCTGCGCAGCCTCTTGCAGGAGCCTTCGCAGCGCGAGGAGTTGAAGCAAGTCATTCAAGAATTGCTCAGGCGCAAGCCGAGCAGGCATCTACTGCATGAAGGAAAGTTCGGAAATGTCCGAGATCTCGCAAGAATCGGCGGGTAGCTCCCGCTTCCATATGATCGATGTCGGGGCAAAAGTCCCCACCCGGCGGCGTGCTGTGGCCTCCGGAAGAATCTGGGTGGGCGAAGAGGCTTACTCACGGATTCGAAGCGGAAAAATGCCCAAAGGCGATCTCCTGGCGCTTGCCGAAGTGGCAGGAGTTCAGGCGGCGAAGAGGGCTTCGGAATTCATTCCTCTTTGTCATCCGCTTGGACTGGATCAGGTACTGGTTCGTTTCGAGTTCGAGCCCGAGAACTTCGCGCTTCGCGCCATCTGTGAGGCCGTGGCGACTGCGAAAACCGGAGTGGAAATGGAAGCACTGGCCGGAGCGCAGGCGGCGCTTCTATCTGTCTATGATCTCACGAAGGGCGTGAATCCGGCGCTTTGGATCTCGGATCTCCATCTTGAATTGAAAGAGGGTGGAAAAAGCGGAGTCTGGGCGCACCCGGGAAAAGAGACGGTTTGCGGTCCGTTCACGAAAGAAAAAAAATCCGATTCAGCTGTTAACGAGTGGGCCGGGATTTCGGCTTCGGTGATCACATCCAGTGACCGCGTTTCCAAGGGACTGGCGGAGGATCGATCGGGCCCGACGGCCGTCCGGTGGCTTCAGGATAAAGGTGTCAGCGTCTCGCGCAGTATCGTGGTTGCGGACGAAATAGAGGGATTGGCGAATGCCATTCTCGAGCGCACATCGGGCACGGCGCGAGTGGATGTGCTGGTAATTTCCGGCGGGACGGGGCTTGGCCCACGCGATGTGACGCCTGAGTCGCTCGCTCATGCGGCAGCTCAGGTCGGGTCGAGGATGCCGTTCAGGAAAATTCCGGGAGTGGGTGAGCTTCTTCGCTCTGGAGGATCTCGTCATACCCCAACGGCATGGCTAAGCCGTTCAGAGGGGGCATTCCTGGGTCGTACTCTTGTGATTCTTTTGCCTGGTAGTCCCAAGGCCGTCGTGGAAGGTCTTGAACAGCTGCAGAAGCTGATACCGCACCTGCTTCAGATGAGTCGGGGTGGAGGCCATTCCTGATGGCACTGATGTTTTACGAGGAAGCGCTCTCGCTGGTCAGCGCGGCCGCTGCCAGGCGGCTTCTTCCTGACGAAAGAATTCCGCTGGAGTTCGCGATCGGACGCCGCATCCGCGAGAACGTCAGGAGTCGCGAGCCGCAGCCCTCCTTTGATAATTCCGCGATGGATGGTTTCGCTGTTCGTTCCGTGGAGTGTTCAGACAGCTCCGTTATTTTATCTGTTCTGGAATCGATCGCTGCCGGCGATAGGCCGATGACGCTCGGTTCCGGGACGGATTCGCGTGAATGCGTGGAGATCATGACAGGAGCACCGCTTCCCGCTTCGTTTGACGGCGCTCCTTTTGATGCCGTGGTGAAGGTGGAGGAAGTTGAGGTTCTTGAAAAGAGCGCGGATGGGCGACCTCGACTCATCAAGATCAATCGAGCGGTTTCGAGCGGTGAAAACGTGCGCCGCGCAGGGGAGGACTTCGCTGCGGGCGCTCTTCTTTGCCAGCAGGGGACTGTGATTCATTCTCAACACCTGCTCGCACTGGGAGCAGCCGGTGCAGGAGAAGTGCTGGTTCGCAGACGTCCCCGGGTCGCGGTGATTTCGACTGGAAATGAACTGATGGAGGTCTCAGCGGCGGCGCTGCCGAAAGGGACGATTCGGAATTCTTCAGCGCCCTTTCTTATTGCGGCGCTTCGGGATGCAGGGGCTGAAGCGAGTTACTTGGGGATTGTTCGCGATTCAGAGCCAGAAAAGCTCGAATCCATGGTTCAGAAACTCGTGAAAGACGGCGTCATTGACGTGGTGATCACCACGGGCGCGGTATCCATGGGGCGACATGATTTCATTCCCGACGTTCTTTCGCGATTAGGAGGACAACCGGTTTTTCACAAAACCGCGACTCGACCAGGCAAACCGATCCTTTTTTCGACGCTGGGTGAGCAAGGGCCGTTGGCCTGGTTCGGCTTGCCGGGTAATCCGGTTTCAACAGCGGTCGGTTTTCGTTTTTTCGTGATGCCCTACCTTCGTGCACTGATGGGAAGTTTCCCCGAACTGCCGGTGCGTCGCGTCCTCAATCAACCGGCGAAAAAGCCGGAGGGGCTGCGGACATTCCTGCTGAGCACCTTGATGGCAGAGAACCGCGTGGACGTGATTCCGGCGCAGGCTTCGTTCAAGGTGAGTCCGCTGCTTCGTGCCGACTCCTGGGTCATTCTTCCGGAAGAGGGCAGAAGCGTCTCAGAGGGCGAATCAGTAGCTGTACTCCCGTTTTCAGCGCTAATCGAAAGTTAATTAGAATAAGACAGGAAAACAGATGAACACAATGAGAGAATTCAGACTATTTGGCGCCCTTCGGGAATACGGCAGCCCTGATTCGATGATATCCATCGAAATTCCCGCTGCCATTTCCATCGCCGAACTACGAACGCATCTGGCTTCGGTGATTGGAGCGCAAAAAGGTGACCATGCCCGATCGCTGGTGCTTGATTCAGCAATCGCCGATGAGCGACGGCTCCTTACGGATCAGGATACTTTGCCTGAGACAGGGACATTCAGCCTCCTGCCACCGGTTTGTGGGGGGTGATTTTTCTGATGATTGGACCCATTTCCATCACCGAAAAGCCGATTCAGGCCGACGATTTGCTGGCGCAGGTCAGTGCCGATGAGTTTGGCGCGGTCATTCTGTTCCTCGGGACGGTGAGGAATGAGCACCAGGGACGAAAGGTGATTTCCATCGATTACGACGTCCATCCGGAACTCGCCCGGCAGGCGCTTTCGGATATTGCGGGTGAGATTGAGCAAAGCCATCCAGTGGGGCGTGTTGTTATCACCCACCGCGTAGGGCACGTGAAAACCGGCGAAATCGCGATCGGTATCGCGGTGAGCGGCGCTCATCGCGATGAGGCTTATCGTGCTTCGCGCCAGGCGATCGAAGAGATCAAACGTCGCGTTCCGATCTGGAAGAAGGAAAACTATGAAGACGGCGAAAGCGCCTGGCTCAAGGGAACCGTTTTGGACCGCGGAGCGGCTGAAAGCTGAACGAATAGGCATTGTCCTCGCGGGAGGCCGTTCCGAACGGATGGGCACGGACAAGGCATTCCTGGAAATCGCGGGGCAGACGCTTCTTGAGCGTGCTGTTCAGGTTGTCAGAAACGTGTGCGATCCAGACTCCGTCATTCTTGTATCCGGGCGTCAGGCCCAGACAATGTCGAGTGTCGAATCGGTCCCCGATCGTGTTCCGCAGCTCGGGCCCTTAGGTGGGATCGCCAGCTGTGTGAAGTATTACCGGGATAGGGCCAGGGAAGTTGATTTCATTAAACGGCTGTTTCTTGTGCTGCCTATCGACATGCCCGTGATCAAACCCGCGACCCTGACAAAACTGTTCCTGGAGATAGGATCGGCTGATGCCATTCACTTCGATGGCCGTGCCTTGCCGCTGGTGTTCCGGCCTACTGAGAAAGTTTTGAATTTTCTTGAGAACGAACTTCCGAAGCTTGAGCCAAAGAAACGTTCATTACGCGAGTTCGAAACGTTCATCACAGCAAAAACGATCTCAGAAGCAGGCAGCACGGAAGATTTTAGAAACGTAAACACTCCGGAGGAATGGCAGAAGTTCCTTCAAAGCGAAAAGGATGGAAGCACCAAATGAATATTCGTCTGGATCCAGGCTCGATGCGCTTTCGCCTGAGCGAAGAGGAATTATCTCTTTTACTCAGGTCGGGGCAGGTTCGCTCGCAAACCCCTCTTCCGAACGGGGACTTTGTTTCCTATGAAGTACGCGTGAATCCCGAAAGCTCAGCAAGCTCGCTCTCTCTTTCATCTCATCCAGGTTTGTTTTTGTTATCGGTCACAAAAGTGGCACTCGAGGAACTTCGGTTAAGTGAAGCGAGCGAAATTGCCGTCGATCTGCCGATTGAACGGGGTCACTTGAGTGTCATTCTGGATGTGGACTTGTTCTCACGGAAAAGGTCGCGTTGACGGTTAATTGCGATCCAGCGGACCCCTCCAGCCCAGGATGCCCTCGCGCAGATGCGAAACGTTTTTGATCCCCTGGTCGTGGAGAAATTCCAGCGCGGAAGCGCTTCTTACGCCTGAGCGGCAGTAGAGTACGTAATGAAGGGCGGGTTCGAATGCATGGGCGCCCGCGATCACGGATGCAAGAGGCCAGTGACGGGCGCCTGGAATGCGCCCCTGATCCCATTCAGACAGTTCACGAATGTCCACCAGAACGTAATGAGGAATATGCGCGAGATCCTCGGGTGACAAGTTGAACGCCGGATGATCCTGAGACTTGTGCGCACACGCGGATTTGCTCTGATACTCGGGTCTTTTTGGGTCAAATGCGGTTTTGTTCAAAGCGCAGAACGAACAATCGGGATTTTGTTGAATATCAAAAACTCGCGCTTCCATCTGCCATGCCTCGAAAACCAGCATCCTCCCTGAGAGGCTTCGTGAATTTCCTCCAAGAAGCAGTTTTATAGTTTCGATCGCCTGAATGCTTCCGATCACCCCGGTAACTGCTCCCAACACCCCAGATTCGGCGCAGTTCGCGATTCGGGTCTCCGGAATCTTCGGGTGGACACAGCGAAAGCAAGGACCGTCTTTGCCAGGAAAAACAGTGACCCGGCCTTCGAAACCCGTCACAGTTCCATGAATGAGCGGAATGCCCAATGCTTGTGCGATATCTCCGATCAAAAACTTGGACGGGAAATTATCCGTTCCATCCAGAAGGACGTCATAATGTCCCGCGATTTCCCGGGCGTTATCGGGGGTGAGTTTCTCTGGCCACGCTTTGATCTTGATTTCGGGATTGAGCGCAACGAGTGCTGCTTTGGCCGCGTCCACCTTGAGCGCTCCCTGTTGATCCGTCCGAAACAGAATTTGCCTCTGAAGATTGGACAGATCCACTCGATCCGGGTCGATCAGGCCCAGTTCGCCCACGCCCGCAGCGGCGAGGTAAAGCGCAGCAGGGGACCCTAGACCCCCCGCACCAATGACAAGCACTCGGCTTTTTTTGAGGACTTCCTGACCTTTCTCACCGATTTCGGGAAGGCAGATCTGACGACTGTAACGCGGCGAAACCATAATCAGCTGCATATCAGGGCTCGCACCTCGGCGGAAGGGGCTAACTCATTGCAAACGACCGGCAGGAACGCATAAGGTATGTGGAAGTTGAAGGGGGCTTGATGAAAAAGATTCTGTTTCAGCTGAGCGGATCCATTGCCTGTTACAAAGCTTGCTACCTCTTGTCGAAGCTGGTGCAAGACGGGCATGAAGTTCAGGTTGCCTGTACTCAAGGAGCTTTGAAATTTGTAGGGGAGGCCACTCTCGAAGGCCTGAGCGGGCGCCCCGTTTTTACCGACGCTTACGAAAAAGGCCGGATGCTTGATCACATCCGGCTCACTCAGTGGGCCGATCTCGCACTGCTTTGCCCCGCTAGCGCCAATACCTTGAACCGGCTCGCAACGGGACTTGCTGATGACGTAATCGGGAGCCTGTTTTTAGCCTGGAACCTGAAAAAGCCTTATCTGGTCGCCCCGGCCATGAATCAGGAGATGTTCCGCCACCCGGCCACTCAAGCGTCGCTTGGGAAGCTTCAAGGCTGGGGCATTCAGGTTCTTGAAACGGAAGAGGGAAGGCAGGCCTGCGGTGACTTCGGCCCTGGCAGGTTATTGGATCCCGACGTCATTCACCGGTCAGTTCAAGGGGCCCTGGGGATTCAATGAAGGTTCTGATCACCTCCGGAGCCACGCAAGAGCCCATCGATCAGGTTCGTTTCATCACGAATTTCAGTACCGGTAGTACTGGCGCTTTGATCGCGGACCACTTCCGTTCAAAGGGGCACCAGGTGGTCTACTTGCGTGGAATCGGAGCCTCATCGCCCCCCTCTTCTCCGGAAATCGAGGAGATCGAATACACGGATTTCAGCGACCTCGATTCCAAAATTCGAACAGTGCTTCGCTCCGGCCAGATACACGCAGTCATTCATGCGGCCGCCGTGAGCGATTATTCAGTGGCTTCCGTCGAATTTGACGGGCAGCCGCGTGTACCGCGCGTTCTTCAGAAGATTGAATCCAGAGCAGGAGACGTCGTCCTTCGCTTGAAGCGGAATTTCAAAATTCTTGCGCGACTCAAGAGTTATTCACCTGAAAAACTTCGTGTAGTCGGCTTCAAACTGACGAATACTTCAAACGCCGCCGAACGACGTCTGGCAATTCAGGCGGTCGCCAAACCGAGCGAAGTGGATTATGTGGTTCACAATGACTACTCCGATATCCGCGAAAAAAGACGGCAGTTCACTTTGTTCAAAGTGACGGAAGAGGGCCCCGTCGAACTCGTGGATGCGGATTCGCAGTTGAGGCTGGCTCAGGTGCTTGCGGAGGAATTGGACCACTTTTGAGAGCACCGCGTTCCAGGAACGCGATCTGAAGTGGCAACCTTGCTGTCGAGAGCATAAATGAAGCCGCGCACCCAATGTGAGTGAAGATGGCAGAGGCGGTCGGAAACAGGTAGCACGTCAGGGAACGATTTCTGATGTGGGCAACTCAGCCACTCAATTTCAAGTTCATCGGGGACGGAGCGTTTGATGAGGACGTGCTCACCGTTAACGGTGGACCCGAACGGAGTATCCGCGAGCGCCAGCAGAATTCCGCGAAACTCACGCCCGGGTGGAATCCTCAGCCCCTTCCATCTTTTCTCAGCCACGCTTCGGCCCTGCCGCCAGGAGGTCAGGTCCAGAATGCTTTCAACGGAAGCCCGAGCAGGGCCTTCCGGGGTGCGCGCCAGAAGATTTGAAAGCGTCCAGGCCTGAACGGTCCAGACGGTGTATTCGAGTTTCGAAAGAAGCTCATCCGGAGAAGAGTCATCAAGAAGAAGGTCGATTCGAGTATCTGAAAGCGGCGCAAGCATCCAGAGGTGCTCGGCGATCTGGCGGTTTTCCCCGCGGGGCATGAAATAGGATTCCCTCTCCATCCTGAGTTCCCGCAGCCAGGACAGGGTAAGGTCGTGCAGGTCAGCCAGGTCGCGAAACTGCTGATAGTGTTTAGCGGTGATGCTGGGCAGGTGCCACGGATGTTCCCTCATGTTTCATGAGTGTACCGGAACATGATCGCGAAATGAAGACAGGTCGAAATGAATGAAGGAGGGAAGGGCCCCGCGATCCGATCATGCGGGGCCCGGAAGGGGTATGGGAGGGGGCGTTATAGGGACTGCTTTCCCAAATCGCTGCCAAACCAAACGTCCTGCGCGAAGTTACTGCAGGCAGCACCTTGGGAAAACCCACAATCCTTGATGAAAATCGCGGATTGCGTCGGATCAAACTGACCGTTTCTGAGTGATAAAATCAGATGAAGGGTAAAAGGGGTGTCGAGCAGCTCTGGAATATTTTGAGCCGCGGTCGAGAAACCGTAAGCCGTCACCCCATTGGCAGGGAAACCGGCAAGACCGATATTCAAGTACGAATCAAACGCAAAGGATCCTAATGCGCCGACGGAATTGAAATGCGCGACAGCATAGGGGGGCTGCTGAGCTGAAAGGGAAACAGTACGAAGGACGATCGAAAACGGCTGCTCGCTCAACTGACCGTCTGGTGCCTGTTTCACAAGTGTCCCGGAATACGTCCCGAGAAGTGCGCTCGTTGTGGTGGCCGGGATCTGGTACAGGTCGCTGTTTGGGAGTTGCCCCGCGGGAGGCGCTGGCGGCACCTGCGTGTTCGGCGGTTGCTGCGAAACGCCTGCCGGGCTGACCGATGCTTGAGGGCTGTTTCCGCAACCGGAAAGCGCCAGCGAAGCGAGTATCAACGCGATGGCGACAGTATAAATTTTCGCGATGGATTTACTCAAAACAGTACTCATAGCCACTCCGCTTCCAACTCTCGATTTTTGAGTTCTCTCTCGTCTGAGTCAGAATGCAGGGGCGGTGCCAAAATGCGCTACTCAGTGAGAATACGGCGGAAACTGAGGGTAAACGTCTGAATGCACGAGTTAAATTCGCTTCAGATGTGGGTACTGGAAATTTCTGAGAATGGACTGAAATCAAACAGACGCTGTCAAAAAAGTCGACAGGCGGATAAGAGCTCGATCAATTCCTGGATTCGTCCGGATTGTTCTCCATGAGAGCGCAGGATGTCCGAAGCAGTCGCATGGGCAAACTCCATACGTCTCGGAACGCGCAGATATTGTGTCAGTTCGCTCCAGGTGGCGTGCTCATGCCCTTGCAGCTGTTCCAGGATCATTTCCAAAAGCTGGGGGTCATCACAGGCCAAAAGCATTGTAAGACCGAGTTCGGTACTCAGAAGAATGCCAGGACTAGGGGTTTTTACCCGTTCTATCCGGCTGACCGGAATATGCAGAGGAAGATTTCCTCTCAGAGTGACTTGCGGATGCAAGGTGATGGCGATCGGCTCAGATTTCGGAAGGATGTCGAGAATTCCCTGCCATCGGATGCGACCTGAATAATCGATGACTGAAGAAAGTCGATCCAGCCCTGCTCTGGCGGCTTCAAGGGCTCGTGAGGCACGGACATAAATTGACGCATGAATCCGTTGGGCATCCGGGCTGGCCGACGAGCGCTCGAGCGCAGCGCGGACCTCGCGGGCTTTGTAAGCGACTTCTGAAGCGAGTTTTTCCCATTCACCTGGAAGCGGGACGGCGAAACTCGGCGATTCCTGAGACAGCAGGCTTTCAGCAGGATTTTGTACTGTTTCGCTGACCCCAAGGGCTTTGAACAGCGACTTTGGAACCGGAATCCATCGGACAGTCTGCTCATCGAGGTGCCAGCGGGCACCACGGCGTTCCGCATGATGTTCCATCCATTCCCTGACAATGGCGGATTGCAGGTATTCTCCGAGCGGGCCTATCCAGGACTCGTCAGGAACGTAGATCAGAAATCCACTGCCGTTGGCTGTGCCGGTATGCCTGGTTACTTTCAGGTGGCGCTGATCACCTTCCACTTCGGCTTGAATCAGAAGCGCGTAGTGCGCTCTGATGTCCGTCCATTCGCTTTCAGGTGTGCTCGAGATGCTTTCCTTCGCACGAGCCACGGAAGTCGCATGAGCCAGAGGCAGAGAGGACATGCGTAATTCCTCAAGGCCGTTGATGGTGGAATTGCAGGCTGGATCGGGCCATCGTTCCACCCAATCTTTCTGAGGCGCAGGGCTGCGATGAGGGTGGATTTTCCAATGACCCCGAACGGCGCTTGTATCCGCGTTGGCTTGAGCTGCCTTCAAAGCATCATTCAGGAGAAGTGGAAGTTCCACGTGGCTTCGTACCTGCCCGTGAATGCTCAAGCGAAGCGGGCGATTCATCAGTCGAACTTCGATATCCGCTTCTCTTGCGAATAAATACAGGTGTTTTGGAAAAAGCGGCAGATTGGAAGGAAGGCTGTGCTGCACGCTCGAAAAATCCCATTCGCAAAGAAGGCTGCCTCGCTCCAGCAGGAATCCCAGCGCCTCATCTCCTTCGGCTGACGATAAACTTTCATCACGTCCCCACCAAAGAAGCCCGCCCGGACGTAGTTTTGTGAGCGCAACGCAAGCTTGCAGTGTTCCAAGACTTGTCGTGGGGCGCCGGATCTTGCGGAAGTAGGGACTTTCGTCCAACTGCGCTTTCAGGCGTTGAGAATCAAGGTCGCGCCCTTGTGACCGGATAATACGTTCTTCAAAGACGAAAGCGAGGTCGCAAGCTTCCATTTCCCCGATTCGGGAGACCAGAGAAGGTTTCGTCGTATTCAGCGCAAGCGCCAACTGGTCACGGGAGTGGGTTTCAAGACCATTTCCAGTGGTCCAGAGTGGAGGTGCTGCCGGGCCCCACCAGAGCTGTGCCAGTTCGGCTACCATGAGCTGATAGTTGGACGTCTCAGTGCCAATCCAATGAAGCGAGACAGGGCCTGTACGCACCACGGAACCTTCACGCAAGGTTGGACAAAAAGCGTAGCGTCTTCGACGCGCGCCGGAGACAGGCACGTCGACGTTGAATCCGCGCTGAGCGGTGGCTGCCCAGACCGCTTCAAAAAAACGTGAGTCGTAACCGGTTTCCCGTGATCGGAGCTGGGTCGGTGTAAGTAGGGTTGTCAGGAGTCCTGGACCTTCGTCGGTGAGGCGGTGGGTCTGGAGCTGTGCCCAAAGCTCTTCTTGCAGAGCGGGCGCGGGCACGTACCAGGAGTAAAGATTGGGCCGAGTCACCTGCCAGCTTTCGCGGTCGAGCGGTACATGAGGTTTCAATGCTGAACTCAGAGCCCAGTTCAGATTTCCAAGGTCGTTGCGTGACCAGTTCCTTAATCCACGATCAGACCAGGCCTTTAAAAGCAGGGTCTGACCGAGCACGATCAATGCGAGCTCTTCAAGATAGGCGCGCAGCGCTGCTTCCTGAGTAGGTGTACGGGGGCCTTCGATCCAGCGTCGTAGCCCGCCTGCGGTATCGCCGGAGGCAGAGGCTGTGCTGGGTCCCGAGGGCTGCCTGGCGAGCGAGTCCAGATAGAGGGCAACGGCCTCGCGACGGCTCGGGTTGAGTGAAAGCAGTCGGTTCAGGCTGCTTTCCAGTTCCGAGATCAGCCTGGTTTTTAGCACGATCAAGGCGGGAAGGACGCTGGTCAGCGTAGGGGAGGCATGACTGAGAGCCTTACTGGCAGAGCTGACAGGGGTTTCCTTGGGTTCCGGACGAGGATTTCCCAGAATCTGAGCAAGTTGAGTGCGTGCGTCAGATTCAGATTGACTCTCCTGTTGCCCTTCCGATGCGGCTTGCACGGAAAGCAACAGGGAGGTGAGATCCACTCGATCCATTCATTTCCCCCAGCCCACAGATTTCAAGAAGGGGTATGTGATAACAGCGTCGTTTTCATGTTGGCGAGTCAAAAATGACCTTCAACCCGAGTTTCTCAGTTCTGCTATCTTTCCCATGGCATAACACTTAAAAAGTCACCGCGAGTCAGTAGCTTCGCATATCCTTAAGCACGGATGTAATCCTCATTTCCTGAATTCATTTGATGCGCGGTAAATCCTCGGCGCGCTGAGGGGCAGAGTTATAGAGTTGATCAAACGTTTGGTATTGAAATAGAACTGAGGAGTGGGGACTGATTTCAGAAAAAGCTTTCGCGCCGTAGCATTACTTGCAAGCCTTCTGGTTTTCACCGGATTCGGGCGCGGCCGCGACCTGTCGGAACCTACGGTTCCATCCAGTACCGGCGGAAATCCAATCGATGCGTTCTATGTTGTGGCACCGGGTATCTATCGGGGCGCTCAGCCGGATAAGGCAGGGTACGATGCGCTCAAGGCCCTCGGCGTCCGCACGGTGGTGGGGCTAAGAACCTCGGGATGGCCTATCTTTAGGGAATCCCGATTGGCAGAAGCTCGAGGTATTCGCTTCATTTCAGTTCCATTGGGATCCTTCAGTACACCGCAGGATCGGGACATCCACTTGGTCCTGGATTATCTCTCAGATCCCGCATTGAGGCCCATTTTCATTCATTGCCGCCATGGCGAAGACCGCACCGGTCTTCTGGTTGGGCTTTATCGTGTATTTCAGCAAAACTGGACGCCTGCGGATGCTTACGCCGAAATGCTCAAGTACAACTTTCACCCGTTGCTCTGGGCTTTACGGGATTATTATTTTCGCATGACCGACTGGAACCCAGCTCCATCAGAGTTGATACCGGCTCTTCAGTGAGCGCTCGTACGGCCAAGTAGGAATGCACTTGACCGGTGTTACGCGCCGCGTTAGTACAGGCGGAATCAATTCTTTACGGAGTTAAAATGAAAACGAACCTACTCGCCATTCTACTTTTATCCGCCCTGACAGCCCCTTTCGCTCAGGCCTATGAATCCCAATACGACTGCCACGCCGCAAAAAAGAATATCTACTTGAGAGATAGTTTCGTGGTTGAAACGGACGGAAAGAACGACTCCTCCATCTGGATAGACAACCACGCCTTCAAGGTAATTGCGCAAGATCGCAATTTGACTCATAGGGGCTATCTCAAACGCTATCGCGGCAATACGAGATTTCTCAAATCCCAAGTCCCGCCGAATTCCAAATTCGAAATCCTCTTCAGCAATCTAGCAACTCCCATCAAACGTTATCTCGTCGTTCGCGTTCACCGCGGATCTACCTCAGACCCCATGCATTCGGATGACACAACATACTTCGGAGCGAACATTCAGGACGAGGCATTCGTCTGCATAGACGTTCAAGCCGGGACGTGACCCGGCACGGTGGACGGCTCGGATTATCAATCGCGTTCGCCCAAATCAGCGCTTTGCACCCCAGGTCGTCGAAGAATCGGACCGGAGCATGCCCAGAAAATCGTCCCCGGGTACTATGACATCCTGCCACACGGATGCACCGGGGAGTGACGAAGACTTGCCCCGAGCAGGGCTTGCCTGAAGAGGCGTAAGATCCCATCGCTCTCCGTAGGTGTAGATATCGCCGTACCCGGCAAATGGCGGAATTCCTCCCAGCAGCGGATCCAAACAGATCACGTTGTTCGCGGGCGAACACAGATTGAATTTCGAGTTGAAAACGATCGAATCGCGAAGATCATGTTGAACGGGATGAGTAGCCGCGCACGAACCGTTGCCATTGCCGTCATAGCCGTTGAGATAGAAGGTATCGGCATAAGTTCCAGGAACGATCGCTTGGATGGAAGTGCTCCACCATTCAAGACCGACAAACAGGTTATTCCTGCTGATGAATTTCTCACTTCCATCACAGACATTGGCTTTGATGAGATTGTTGAACGCGTAGACTCCACCGGTTTGTGCTCCGATCCCCGATAGCGAATAGATGCCGCTTCCGTGGGGCGTCCACGTTCCGCCCAGCGTCACCCGAGAGCCATAGTTATGCCATTGAAGAACAACCTGTCCCTGGTTTGGATCCTGACTTCCCGCCCACCTCAACCAGAGGGTGTCTTGTGCCTGATTGACGGCGTACTGGTTGTCAGTCACAACACTCGCGCTCCCACCGGAGACATCCGAATAAAAAACCCCATCAAAACTGTAATTGCCCGCGGTCAATATACCGACCCCGTTCAGACGGTAAATATTAGCGCCATCCGGCACCCATGCGCCGCTCAGAGGAAAGTCGGAGGGACCTTTTCTCGGAACCACCTGGGTTGAGTTTGGATCAAGCGACCCCGAGAGTCTGACCCAGATCGCATCCTGCGCGCTGTCGATGGCATATTGATTGACGGCAGTGATCGCGGCGGCACTTGCCACCGGTGTGAGATTACCTGTCACGAGAGCGTTTCCAGCGCTCCCGCCTGATCCCGCTTCAATGAAGATCTTATTGGGCCCGACCACAGTGGAATTGACCATGGTGACAAAGTGATTCTTGCGCCATCCTGTCGTGACGATCGGGGTCCCCGCGGCCCGGCAATCTGGAAATCCGGCTTCTATCGCAATGGGATTGTTGTGGAAGAAATTACAGTTTCCGACAACGATCGTATTTTCGATTTCAGTGCGGGCTCCGACCTTAAGCTGTTGTCCCGCATTTCCTTCAAAGCGGCTTCTTTTGATCCTGACCGTTCCCGTTTGTCCCGTGTGGTAAAGAAGATCCAGGCCGTCTTGGGTGTTGTGCATTACCTCGGTATCTTCGAATACCCAGTCAGCCTCGGTGAAATACAGTCCAAGCCCGTCCCCATAGCCCCCCTGTCCTTGTCCATAGCAACCGCCAGAAGGAATAAAGGGATAACTTCCGGTCACCGGATATTTTTCAATGCAGCCGTTGTAATTCACCTTGCTGTTCTTGAAAACGATAGCTCCATGCATCGAGGAATCGGTTCCTGACCCATAAGGGCCATGGCCGATGTCCCCGTTCCAACCGTTAAAAGCATTTCCATGCATCGTCACGTGATCGAAGGTCCAATCAGTGAGCCTTCCGGCATGCAGAGCGCCGTTTGAAAAGCCGTGAATGTTCACGTCCTTCAATAAAACGTTTGCGCTGTCCTTCGCATAAATCGCGTAATCCGCCTGGTATCCATAGGGCGCCACCGAACGGTTGCACAAGAGTTCCGGATTCGAAGTGAAGTTATAACCGCACTCAGCGTGATCAGTCAGATCAAGATACTGCAGCACCACGTTATTGCTTCCCGTGAGATCAAGCACATGATCCACACGTCCCGCGCCCCAGAGCTGAGGAGCCGGAGTGCTCTTTGAAACTGCATTTTTTCCTATAACGGTCGTTGGATGTTCAGCATCAGGCCCCGATGGAATTGCCGCCATCATGCACGTGAAAACGCCCGTGTTTTTCGCGCAAAGTCCCGTGTTCGGAGCCGTATCTTCCGGACTGGCGGTTGTGGCATTGGAACCCATCATGTATTCGCCGGGCCCGATGACGACGATATCTCCCCCTTGAACAAGCGGCGGTTTCGCGGGAGGCGGAAACAACCAAAAGGGATGGTTCACAGCGCACGGCTGCTCGATACCGCTTCCTGTATACGGCGCATCGAACAGACCGGTACATTGGGCGCTCGTCCCGCCGTCGCTGCGGATGAACCAGGTCTTATTGCCGGCAAGCGCGATGGTCACATTCGCCTCGGCGCGTTCGGAAATATTACCTGCCGAGTCCTTGGTCCACGCGAAAAGCGTTTTGAAGCCGTTACTCGAGAAAGTGTGACTCGCCGGCGCGGATATCATCCAAACGTTCGCATTGACTGCTGGCGCAGACGGATCTTCGCTGACGTAAAAACCGGTCACCCCAAGATTGTCGTTCGCAACAAAAGTGATCCCTGTGACGATGTTTGAAGTGGAATTGAGAGGAAGCGAGAACACCGAGATCTCGGGCCGTGAGGAGTCTTGAGACGGGGCCTCGGGATTTCGCGTTGCCATCGGAGTGATCGCTACTTCAGATGCGCACGCCACCAACGATAGCACTGCCAGAATCAAGATCTTCCGGTACGTGGCGTTCAGCACAATTCATCCCCCAGGAATATCTTCGTCCACGAACGTGGCGGAATTTATGAAGATATACGCATATTATCAGCGATCGACATACTATTCGAAAGATGTGTCCAATCCAACACGGGCGCGAGCGACTCGGTGAGTGAGGCTGGACTGAGTGTAGAATCTCTGAACACCCCCTGAAACCTGACGCTCGATCATTCCGACGGTCCAAAAACTTCAACAAATTGCCGGAATTTACCAAGGGATCTCCACTCTCATGCGGGCACTGATATTGCTACTTAGTGCGTAAAAAAGGGGAGCCGTCATGAAAACCCTCGCTGGCTCAGGTCTTCGATCGCCAGCTCGATCGAATCAGACGATAAAGTCTTGGCGTGCTTCACATGCGCGTCAGCGAGGATGGCAACTTCCGGGGCAATGCGATTTCTTTCCCGAAGCAGTTCAGCCGCATGACCTTAGATCCAACCCTGATCTGTCGCGGCCAGGCCTGAGAGGACATTCACGCGAATGAACTGGCAACCTGCCACCGCGGCGACTGCCAGAGCGGCTCGGGCATCATTTCGAAGTACGTTGATGCCGAGTGGCAGGCGAATGGCCTCGCGTACGGCAGCTGTGATGATCCCGAGCGCGGCAACAGTCTCTGCCGGAACTTTGTCACGATAGAAGGGGGACGTCTCCAAAATTTTCAAGCATCACGCCTTCAAATCCGGCTTTTTCGAGTTGAGTCGCCTCTTTGACCGCCCAGGCGCCGGCATGCTGCAACGCGAAGGTGGCAGATTCGGAAGCTCCCGGTGCACCCGGGAGCGGGGGAAGCTGAATAACGCCGATCAGACGTGGAATCTTTGAAAACGAGCGAATGCCGGCGTTTTTCCGCATAAATAAGCCTATCCCATGTCTGAAATCGGCTTTCAACCGGTTTACATGGAAGCCTCAGCAAGTTATATCGATTTCATGTTCAATACAAAATACGCACAGATGCTTCTTAAAACCGGTGTCAATCTTCAGCCAGGCCAGTGCCTGGTGATTCGCGGGGAGTCCGTGCACTGGGAGCTGGCGACAGCGATCGAAGCGGAAGCCTATAAAATGGGCGCTAAGTTCGTGGAATTTGAGCTCCATCATCTGCAAAGCCAGGTGAATCGGAGCCGCTTGCAGCCCGAAGAACACCTGGACTACGTCCCGGATTATAAGCGCGCGAGTATTGAGCAAATGGCGCGGGAAAAATGGTGTCTCCTTCGAATCGAGGGAATGGATAACCCGGATCTCGCCAAGGAAATCGACCAGAAGCGGAATTCCGTTACCGTGAAAGCCCAGAGAACCGCTGCAAAACCCCTGACAAATGAAATCATGAATCGGGGCCTCCATTGGTGCATTGCTCCCGCCGCGACTGAAGGCTGGGCCAGGCAAGTTGGGCTCTCTTCCAAAGAAGAGCTTTGGGCTGTGTTGAAGCCGATGCTGAAACTTGATCAGGAAGACCCGTCGAAGGCTTGGCAGGATCATGCAGCGTCCCTGAAACGCCGGACCGAGATTCTCAATGAACGTAAAGTGAATCGCCTTCACTTCAGCGGCCCAGGAACTGACCTGAATATCTTCCTGAGTACCAAGTCCAGGTGGAGCGGTGGGGGCTCGGTTTCAAAAAGCGGCCATCATTTTATGGCAAACCTCCCGACCGAGGAAGTCTTCACCAGTCCGGATTACCGGAAAACCGAAGGAAAAGTGCGGATCACCCGCCCCGTCAATCTTCTCGGCGATCAGATCCGCGGCGCCTGGATGGTTTTCAAAGACGGCGCGCTCACGGAATACGGGGCCGAATACGGCAGCCACTTGCTGGACGAGTTCCTGAAAATCGATCCCAAAGCGCGTTTTCTCGGCGAAGTGGCGCTGGTGGATTCCGGGTCTGCCATCTTCAAAACGGGAAAAGTATTTAATAGCATTCTGCTGGATGAGAACGCTTCCTGTCATATTGCACTCGGATCCGGCTTCCCAACAGCGATCCAGGGAAGCGAAGGAAAAACGGAAGCTGAACTGGATGAAATGGGCTGCAATCAGTCTTTGCTGCATACCGATTTCATGATCGGTTCGGAGGAAATCTCCGTCACCGCTTACGATGATTCGGGCAAATCGTTCCCCGTCATCAAGGACGGCGTTTTCGCGATTTGAAATACTTGTCGGCTCGCTGGTAAGCCTTCGAAAGGGATACCGAAATACGAATATTTGAACCGTCTAACCGCTCCGTACGTCTATGCGTACAGGAACTAATAATTTGGAGGTTCAGATGAAGATCAGTGTGATGTTGTTGACGACCACAGTACTGCTCAGCGCATGTGGAAACGTTTCGAACATGGCGGCAAATGGCGACTCAGGAGATTTCCTTTTGACCGCACAGACGATGTCCGCCACCGAATCGTCGTCCAAAGAATTCTTCTGTTTCGCCGTCCCGGAGCAGAACCCGAGCAGTGCGCCCAGCGCACCTGGCGCGCCGCTCCTTTGTGAGTTGATTTCAGTTTCCGAAACGAGCTTTCGTGGAATTTGCCAGGAAGGCGAGTTCAATCAGGCTCGTCAGGAGCTACAATACAGCAACGGCACATCGGTCCCGGTCAGTGTTGTATCAGCGATCGTCAGCCCGGACATGAACGGCGCGCGCGCGTTCTTTGAGAACCCTCCCTATGCGCCCGTTCAGGTCATCAAGGAAAATGGTTCCATTACCGTTCAGAACCCGGCTGCGCAGGAAAAACTCGCTGCGAAGGATGCCTGTGTCCCGGTTCCGAAACAGTAATCGCTCCGAACTCTGCGGGGGTTGAACTCCTGCAGAGTTACCTTCGTTATGGCTTGAGATCCATCAACGCCTTGCCGCTATCCATGTCAGACGGGACCGAAGTGTGCTCGTGTGTAACGAGCCACTTTCCGTCAATCTTACGAAAAGCACCTGTCCAGCGTATCCACATATCCACGGCCTCGCCGTTCTTCATCATGAAGTGGTTCAGCCCATGGCAGACGGCGAGGTTGCCACTGACATCGATGTTCAGATCACTGAACTCGAACGTGATGTCGCCTGTCATCATCGGTAAACTTTTTTTCCAGACAGTTCGCCAGGCAGCTATTCCTGAGTGCTGCAGTGGCGGCATGAGATCGAATGCGACGATGCGAGGTGCGTAACAGGACAGAATACCTTGCAGGTCTTTCGCGCGAAACGCCTGCGCAAAGTCCTCGATCGCCTGTCTTACCTCCGCTTCGTCGCGGTTTTCCGTTGCTCGGATTGCATGAATGTTTGCCATATGCTCTGTGCTGCAGGAATCAAGCTAATGAAGCATGACAAAATCTTTTCCGTAAAACAGTTGTGAACAGAGACGCTCGCAGGTATGACTCGGCGCATATATGTTACGCACCATTCTTTTTTTCCTGACTGTGCTTACGTTTTCGATAAATTCACACGCGGTTGATACTTCCGGGTGCTCGCCGCTTTGGGCTGGAACTCAAAGCGACCACCCGGTTCAAGTCACGGCCGAGAAGGCGCCTAAACGGGAATGCTGGAACATCGCAAGCAGCGGCCTTCGCGTTTCCTACCGGTGGGTTCAAATAAACAGCCGTGAGCCCGAAAACAAGAACATCGGATTTTGGATTTCTCTCAACGGGAAAGCCCAGTACGCCAAGGCGAGATACTACGAATGCCGATCCCTGTCGGGCACCGGATACGGACATGATACCAGCGGCAATGCTCAGTACCTCTGTGCAGCCACCCAGGTATTCCGTTTTCAGGATTACCCGCAGCTGATGCAGTATGCGTATGGAAGCGATGGATTGCCCAATTTCTGGGACGTTTCTGTTGCCGTTTCCTTGGATGACCACGGAAACTGGGAAAGCCGAAACGGGTACAATTACCGTTTCCGCTTCTAACCTGGCTCCTAGATTACGATTAGTACTCACGCGTCAGGAAGACTGAGTGCTAGGACCCTGTTATGAAAACGTTACTGATGATGGTCGTGCTGGTGACGTCAAACGCAGCTTTCGCGCAGGATCGCGTGCTGCTTGATTGCAATAACGGTGCGCTCACCGTGCATGAAACAAGGGAAAGCCGGGGAAATGTCGCTTTTTCCTTAATCGTTCATGATCAAGGAGTCATCGACTACCTCCAGTCAAGAGGCATCAAAGGGAATGGATTGAGGGACGACGGCAGCCTGGAGTTCGCGGGTGGCTTTTATCGTTCAGAGGGACTTCTGCAAGTAAGGACTTACTTTAAAACCTATACTCTGGTTCGAAAAGGGATGGGTGCACGCCTGGGCCTTGTTGAGGAGCCAAGCCATGGCGGCCTCGCTTTCGCGGAGTGGTACTTCGAGAGCTGCGTGGGAGAGCTCTGATCATTTATTCAGAGCAGGCCTCAGCGGCACGAACGTTATTGTACCCTGCATCTGAACGAACTTTTTCGATGCATGGAACGGTGGCTCCACCTGAGCAGGCCGTGGCGGCTCGTTCATAATTATAGCCCGCATCAGAACGGACCTTTTCAATGCAGCTAACCGTTGCTCTCCCACACGCTTTTGCAGCGCGCTCGTTGTTATAGCCCGTATCTGAACGAATTTTTTCAATGCACTCAACAGTTGCCCCAGCTGAGCATGCGGTGGCGGCACGTTCGTTGTTGTATCCGGTGTCGGAGCGCACTTTATCGATGCAGGCAACGGAAGCTCTGCCACAAGCCGTGGCGGCACGTTCATTATTGTATCCGGTATCTGAGCGCACTTTATCGATGCAAGCCGTGGAGGCTGCAAATGAGATGGAAGAAATGATCAGCGCGGCCGAAGTCGACATCAGCATCAGAAGGGAACGGGTCATGAATCTTCTCCATTGCACATCACGCCGATCGGATTGATCGGGGAGTGTTGTTTATCGAAAATGACACGACGTGTCAAGCCAGGAAAGACCCCCATTTTTTACGTTTAAAGTTCACTCGGCCCCGATGAATGACTGAAAAAGAGCCATTCAGATGGGTCGAGTCCGATTCGCCCAGGCTGAATGACCTATATTCGGCCATTCAGATCGGTCGAGTATTGAAAATGCTGCGAGACTGACGGTCTTTACCTTATCGCGTTCGCAGCCTTCTTGAGCGACATTGACTGGGTGTCCCTTTAGACAGAGAATTCCGTCAGAGGCAACGAATGAAAATATCACACGCTTCAATGGCTCTTCTGTTCGGATGTGCGACAGCTTTCGCACACGGCCCCAGAGAAGGAGAGCTGTCTGCGTATGATATCCTCGATCGAACATCCGACGCAGTTCTGCAATCGGAAAGCAGTCCGAAGATCCAAGGCACCCGCCGTGCTCGGAAACTCAAATGCACAGCATCGGCTAAGGTAGCTGCGAAGAGCAGCGGCAAACAAATACAGCACGATAATAGGGGAGCCCTATGCGAGTAGCGATTCACGCCCCGAACCGCACCCGTTGACACACCGCGCAAAATATACTAAAAACCTGCCCATGCGACTCATTCTCCTTCTCGGCATGGTGTTCCTTTCCTGTTCTTTGGTATTTGCAAATGAAGCAACCGAAGCTCTGGGAATCTCGGCAAAATTTCCTGGCACGTACACGCTTGTGAGAGCCTCCGGAGGAGGCTCTCAATATCATTGCGACAAGGAGATGGAACTCATCGTGGAACCCGGCGCTGTCCGGTTCGGACGTGAAAGTTTCTACCTGGAAAGCTCAGGCTGCCATAGGAGGCAAGGCGATATCGGCCCTGTCAGAGTCTCCTGCACGCAGTTCTCTGAACGAAAAATCAGTGACTCGCTGACCGAGCCTCTGACCATTGTGGGCTACATCCGAGAGTTTACGGGAATTCGCCAGAAGCGATCCAATTCTGACGTGATCATTTTTGAACATGATTTGACGCAAATCCCTTTCGGCATTCTCGGGATTTGGAGCGATGAAGAGTTCAAGTGCGTCTACAAACGAAAGCTCTGATTTTATGAACTCCAGAGCTGACCCAGGCGCGACGACGGTACAGTCATGCGTTTTCACCATCCAGTCACCGGCACGTTGCTCTTCTGATGGGTTGCGCTATAGCGCATGCAGGAAAGGGAAAATCATGAAATTTTTAAAATTCATTATGGCTGTTACCGGGATATTCGCCGGAACTATCGCAAGCGCGGATACACTCAACCTGAAATCCGTGGACGGAATCAGCGTCCGCATTTCTTTTCAACAAAAGCAAGAAGCAGCAGGCGAGACGCACTCGATTCGAGCCACCCGGGTGCGCGTGCAGGTAGAGCATGGAATTCCAGGGGAAACCCGTGTTGTGTTAATTAACAAGTGCCGATCCTTCGCGTATCCAACAGAACGGACTTTCGAATATGCCTTCGACTGCGGATATCGCGGGAATGGGACCGTGTTGCCGAATCAATGTGTTCTCAGGGGTGATATCGCGGCCGCAGAGTTCTACGCTCGAGACCTGACGAACGTACTCGTTCAAAGTACGAATTCTGGTTTTTCCGTGAGCTGTCGTCAGGAACTGGCCATCGAACTTACACGCGGAAACTGGCTGGTGGACCCTATGAACGGCAGTCATAATTTTCAATTCACGTTTCGTAGATAATTGTTTTGAGGGAGAGGGGACGACAGGCAACGCCGAATAAGCGCCCCGTGTGTTGACAATAACGCAATAAACTCGACGGCCTGTGGAAGGTCATCGGTTGGTACAACAAGAACCGTGACAATATTTCACATACCGAATTCAATACGGAAGGCATCTGGGATTCCACTATCTTGTTTGAATCGGGAGCGCGTCCACGACAAATTACGGCGAAACTAGCAGGATTGGCGCTGCTCCTGTCAGGAAGGACTGAAACTTATGAAATTCAGTCGCTCGGAGAATTTGCAGAGAACATCGAATATGGCGTTCCTCATCTTGAAAAGATGAGACAGCCGCTGCGTATGCTGAAGAATTGCGACGTGCTGCTTGTTCAGCGGAATGCCAACAATGAGAACGCGACGTATCTCTTGCTCAGACGCGCTCATTAGACCAACACAATTGTGATGGAGGCATGCAGAGGGGCGAAGTACAGGAAAGCAGCATGTGACTTGTGGTAACTTGTTTGAAAGTTTCATTCGTTCGCCGGAATGGGTTCGGCGGGAAGGCGGCTATTATGAACAAAGCCCGGGATCAAAAGGTACTCATAGGCACAGCGATCTTAGGAGTTCTGATCGCACTCGCGGTCAGCTATGTTTCGCGGAGGGCAATCGACGCGCAGAAGCAGCCCGATGTTCAAAACACGAGCACTAACAGCGGCGCTCACTAACAGATGACAGAGGCTCCATAAACGTCTGATAATAGATATTATGTTAACCTAAGTTCTACAAAAGCCCCTCAGCTTGACTAGACCAGAACCGGTCTTGACCAAGCGCCTGCCTTCCATTACTGCTTGCCGCGGTATCCATCATTTTTTTGCCAAAGGCAGGAGTTTTTATGAAATCGAAATTCGTTTTGGCTCTCTTCGTTCTCGCACTATCATCCAGCGCCTTGGCGCTCGAAACCCGTGAGATCACGATCAAAGCCGATACCGATTATCGCCAGACCGTCTGGACTGCCGTCGGCCTGCAACGCGCCTATAGCGCCAACGTTCTTCCTGCAAACCCTCAGGTTGCCGACGCCCTGGGCGCGCTGAGCTTCAGAAATACTTATGTTTGCCGGGCTCAGGTTTATCTAGGCACTATCGGTTATTTCAACCAGGACGGTGAACGCCCCGTGGCAATGGTTTATTCGCTCTCGAATTGCCAGAAACGCTAAAAAAGCCTGATATGCGCAGGAGATCTTTTTTGCATTCGCCCCCTTTACAAGTTGGGCATTTGCATAGAGGATCGCGCGCATTCCGCATTCTTAAAGATAACCCGGGGGGGATTTCATGAAACAGCTTCTGGCGAAGGGTCTGTTGGTTTTAGCGTCATTTGCCACTTTTTCGACTGCTTCCGCACAATTTTCGGATTTGATCGGGACTTTCAGAAATACCAATTATTATGTCGTCCTAGAATCTGATTACGCGTCGGATCCGATTGATACCGTGATTCGCACTATGAGCGGCAAAGTCCTTGCGGAAGTACCGAGTCGATTCCGTGCAGCGATGGACATCGAAGGCACCGGGCGTCTGCGCGATGGCCGTACCGTCAATTACGCCGGCAGAATCAATGGCGAGATCCGCTACTGGGTGGTTTCGAGCGAATGGGGTTTGGGCGTCGGCTCCTGTCCCCTCATCCCGTTCAAAAGCATTGCCGTGGATCCGAAAAAAATCGCCCTCGGGTCGATTGTTCAGATCGATGAGACCATTGGAATGGTTCTTCCCGATGGTTCCATTCACGATGGCATCTGGCGTGCGGAAGATGTCGGCGGAGCCATCAAACAAGACCGCGTGGATCTGTTCATCGGGCTCAGACGCAATTCGGAATATCTTGTTCAGCAGGGCATCCGGAACATGAAGCCGCTCACGATTCGGCTCATCGCCCCGCCTTCCCCCGGTTCCTGCGTCGAGCACCTCATGACATTCGACGATGAGCAAGACTCTGAATAATGACGTTCAGCTATTGATCCGGAAAGCCGAGCCCAGCGATTGGCCGGCAATACGCGATATCTGCTGCAAAACAGGAAACTCCGGCGAGGCCATTGCCGCGGACCGGTGGAGTTTCTTTTCCGAGCAGTGGGTCGGTCCCTATCAAAAGCTGCTGCCTGAGTGGACTTACGTAGCTGCGCAGAGCTCTCATGTTTGCGCTTATCTGACAGGTTGCCCGGATACAGCTCTCCTTAAAAAGAGAAAACTGTTTTTTGATTTACAATTAGCGCTCAAGATCGCTTCAAAACGGTTCCCGCCAAACGCGGACACCAAACGCTTTCTCAAAAGGACTTTTCGACTTGATGATTGGCCGGAAGCGAGATTTTCAGAGAGCGCGTGGAAAACCATTCTTTCCAGCTATCCGGCGCATCTTCACATCAATGCTGATGCTGAATTTCGCGGCAAAGGAACGGGACGCGCTTTGATTGACAGGTTTTCAGCCGATCTCAGAAAACGAACTATCCCAGGCATTCACGTTTTCTGCGGCATCAAGCCAGTCCCGTTTTATGAACGTCTCGGTTTTCAAGAGATTGAAAAAATCGAGTTTGTCCCGGGCGTATGGGTGTACGCCCTGGGACTCGCTCTTTAAAGCGGATCAGGCTACTCGGCGGTCTTGATCACGGCTGCCTGTAGTCGAGCCGAGCCGTCGCCGACGTCGCCCTGTGATCGCATAGTAGATCGCCAAAACGACCACTGCACCGATCGTCGCCGAGATGAATCCGGCACCTTCATCTGCCTGGTACCATCCCGACGCCTGGCCGATCCAGCCGGCAAGGAGTGCACCAACGACACCGAGCGCGGTGGTGCCAATCAAGCCGAGTGCATCTTTTCCAGGCATGATAGCCCGGGCGATCAATCCCACTATAAATCCAAATACAATCCATCCGAGGATGCTCATAGGCACCTCCTGCCCGGCGAAATTGCAACGGACGTGCCCCTACTCGCCGCTAGGTTCCAGAAACGCAGCGGCTTTTGATGAACTGCTCGGTGGTTTCGCGAACAGGATGGGAAATCGAGGCCGGCGTACGCAGCGACTGACTTGAAATCACCTCAATCCGTTTTCGGGAATTCTCGCAAGCCACGCGCATAAGCTCCTCGTACTCTTCAAAGAGAGCGACCGGATAAGGGGCCCGCCCGGTGGACGAAAGCAGTTCAGGTGGAGACGAAGAAAGAAGCGGCAATCGATCGCGATCTCGTCCCAGCCGTTGGCTCAAATCAGCAGAGTATTCTCCGACCTGATAAAAATCCTTCCGGATTCGCGCGCGATCCGGAACTCCGTTTGAGGAAAGATAACGTGAGCACCTTTTTGAAAGGGGAATTCGAGTCTCAAGCTCGCGGTGCACCGAACATTCGGTGACCATCGCGTCCACTTCCCCCCCCTCACCTTCAATCGCAGCCGAGATGTAACGTCCAGCCGTGAGCGCCGGGTCATAGGGGTCCCATGCCGGTCGGGCGATGGCGTGGACCATTTCATGAGCCATGTCGAGCACCAGTTCCTCGAGGGAACCGTCTCTTCGAATATAAATCGTGATCTCGCGCTCTCTGATTTCCTTTCCCGTTTTTGAATCCAGACGGCGCGTCAGAACTGCGTGCGTGCGCGATACATTTCCCCATCGAAACTTCTTTTTTAAATCGCTGCGCCGAACTCCCCAGTTTGCGGCAGCCCTGTCTAACAGGGTGTGACCTGTGGCTGTACGTGCGAGCACCTCGATCGCGGTCTGCATGCGATCTTCGGCCATCACATCGGGCACCGGCCCCGGAACCCTCCATCCGAGGGCAAAGAATAGGATAGCGATGAGAAACAGCGATCTTACCATACTGTTTCTATCGGACATTCCCTGGTTTTTCTGAATACCTGACTAAACGAATTTATTGGCCACAGATGTCAAAACTTTAGTCAGCAATTCAACAGAAAATGACACCGTTAAAATTTCAACTAGCTGATTTTACGAGTAAAATTTAATTGCATTTCCACTCAACGAAGGCACGCGACTTGCTCAGTTCCCTCTCTGTGGATGCCGAACTTGCGTTTGGCACGCATCAGTTGAAGTTGAGAAGGCGGTATTATGCGCGTGTTGAAATGGGTGCTGTATTCGATATCCGTAACCGGATTCAGTTTAAGCAGCCTAACCGTATTCGGATATGTCCCCGAGACCAAAACCGTCCTCAAGAACTGGGGGCTGCTCAACACGAAAGCGAAATCCCATATTCAGGCGGTTGATGCCTGGAAAATTGAACAGGGCAATCGAAACATCATTGTTGCCGTGATCGATACCGGGATCGATCCGGAGCACAAGGATTTGAAACAAAACATCTGGAAAGATCCCAGCTCACCTGGAACGCCTGTCTACGGATGGAATTTCGTCAATAACAAAGCTAACCCCAAGGATGATCATGGTCATGGAACCCACGTGGCCGGCATCATCGGTGCCTGGTCAGACGCGAAAAACGGTGTCAGCGGCGTTGCCCATAATGTTTCGATCATGGCGGTGAAATACTACTCAGACACGAACTCCGGTGCCGTGAACCTCTCCAATACGGTGAAAGCCATCACCTATGCGGTCGACCACGGAGCGAAGATCATCAATTACAGCGGCGGAGGACCCGAATTCTCTGAAGAAGAATTCCTTGCGATCAAGCGCGCCGAAGCCCAGGGAGTTCTGTTCGTTGCCGCCGCAGGCAACGAACGCCAGAACACCGATTTGACGGAAAATGCGTATTACCCGTCAGCCTATCGTCTTTCGAACATCATTTCCGTCGCTGCGACAGACATCAACAACAACCTCCTGCCCTCATCAAACTGGGGCAAACGGCAGGTCGATGTCGCTGCACCTGGAGAGAACATCTACAGCACACTCCCTGGTGGAAGATATGGCACCATGACTGGAACATCGCAGGCAACCGCGTTCGTTTCCGGAATCGCCGCACTTCTGCTTTCAAAAAATCCCGGACTTACGCCTCCTCAGCTACGAGAGCTGATCATGAATTCCGTCGACCCGATGCCGCAGCTTCTAGGTAAATTGGCCACCGGGGGGCGTGTGAATGCTTACTCAGCTCTCCTGGCTCTGCGTGAGGCCAACACCCGGAAGCCCGGTCGCCCGACGCAGCGGGCCTCCAGCGAGCTGGTCGCTCGACGCCCGGTTTCTCTCCTGAACACGATCACCGAGGCTCCCGGGTTTGCCGATTGATTGATCCCCCGGATCTTTCAGTCTAAGATCGTCGGCCTATGAGAAAAGTTTCGCTCCGGCAAATCGCGCCAGACTGGCGGACGATTGTTTCTGCTCTGCTCATCGTTCTCTCGTTTCCACCTTTCGACCTGTACTTCCTGATCTGGTTTGCGCTGGTCCCCTGGTTTTTCGTGTTACACGGCGCCAGCACACCACGCCGAGCTCTCGTCCAAGGCCTTTGGCTCAGCTTTCTCATGACACTCGGGGGGTTCAGCTGGGTCGCCTTCGTACTTCACCAGTTCGCGGGGCTGCCGTGGGCCGTGGCGATCATCGGACTGCTGCTTTTCGGCCTGATCTGCCAGCCACAATTTCTCATTTTCGCGCCTGCGTTCACGTTTTTTCATAAACGCCTGGATGCCTCGAGACGGACCGGTCCCACCATGCTTGCAGCCGGCGCTTTCTTTGCCCTCACCTATTCCGGAGTCGATTGGATTCTGCCGAAACTATTCGTCGATACGCTGGGACACTCGTTTTATCAGGCCCACCGTCTGAGGCAGGCCGCGGATATCGGGGGGGCTCACCTCCTGACTTTCATCGTCCTGCTTGTGAACTACGCCATTTGGTGGCTTGCCTTGAACTTCCAGCAAACTCGTCGACGCGGAGTCTGGCAGTTCGGCGGAGCACTGCCACCAGCAACCCCCCTCCTGATCGTAGCAGCGATTGCATCGGGCTCAGCGTGGATTTACGGCTCAACCCGTTATTCCGCGCTTCAGGGAATCATTCAGAATCCGGTGGAAAAACTCCAGGCCGCCGTGATCCAGGGCAACATCGGCGACATCGAAAAGCTCGCCTCTGAAAAAGGGATCCGGAGCGCGGCAGAGAAAGTGGTAGGAACTCTTCTCGGAATGTCCGATCACGCTCTTTCAACGGGCGACAGAAAGCCGGATGTCGTGATCTGGCCTGAAACCTCCTATCCTTCAACATTCCGTACTCCTCAGACCCCTGACGAGCTGGCTCGAGATCAGCTCGTTGAACGTTTCGTACAGGAACGTCAGATCCCCCTTCTCTTTGGCGGGTACGACCGGATGGGCGGCGAGGACTTCAATTCGCTATTTTTCCTGCACCCACAACCTGTGCAGCTGGAAAAGGGCGAAACATCGGACCAGCAGGTCTATCACAAGAACATCCTGCTTCTTTTCGGGGAGTACATTCCCGGCATGGAGCATATTCAGTTCCTGAAGGATCTCTTCCCGCAAATCGGAAATTTCGGCCGAGGAGAGGGGCCCGAGGTGTTCAATGTACCGCTTGCACCCACACCGGAACACCCCGATCGCACGGATCGAGTTCTGAAGACGGGACCAATCATCTGTTACGAGGCGCTCTTTCCTAATTACGTCATCGACGCCGCCAGAATGGGTAGCCAGATGATCCTGAACATCACCAATGACTCATGGTTCGGGCCTTATCAGGAACCCCAGCTGCATCTGTCACTGGTGATATTCCGGAGTATTGAAACGCGCCTTCCTCAGCTCCGTTCGACCAACACGGGAATCTCCGCACTGATCCTTCCAGACGGGACGATCAGTCATCAGACCCGCATCGGGGAACCCGAGATCATGAACGTTTCGGTACCCCTGATCGCGCCGGTTTCGACTTTGATGCTGAAATGGGGCGACTGGTTCGGACCGCATGCGCTGGCATTGGGCCTGCTCGGGAGTGCATTCCTGCTTTGGCGAAGAAAAGAGTGACTTGAGTTACTTTCGGGCCTGCCAGGGCGTCTCAGGTTCCCCGTCCAGCTGATTCTGGTACCGGGCACAGACAAAAAGGTAATCACTCAAACGATTCATGTACCGGAGCGCTTCAGCTCGAAGCGATTCAACGTGGTGGAGCGCGATCATCTCACGTTCGACTCTTCGGGAAGTAGTACGGGCCAGATGAAGAAGCGCACCCCTTCGAGACCCCCCAGGAAGAATAAAATGGGTCAAAGGGGGAAGACCTGCATCCATTTCATCAATTTCACGCTCCAGGAGCTCCACTTGCGGAGATTCCAGGAGCTCAGTGGGCACTTTCCTATCAGCCGGCGTGGCTAGCTCGGAACCCAGCTGAAAAAGTTCATTTTCGATCCGCAGAAGCCGCTCTCTGAGGTCTGTGGCAAGCGACGGTTCGGAAAGCACCAGTCCAAATATCGCGTTCAGCTCATCCAAGGCGCCGTACGCACGGATTCGGAGGTGGTCTTTAGGTACCCTTTGGCCTCCATAGAGGCCCGTTTCACCCGCATCGCCCTTTTTTGTATAAATTTTCACTGGAACCTCTCAGAGTTTATCGCAACATAATCAAAGAACTCTTGACGCTCAAGCTGAGCATGGTTAAAACATGTCTCACAAATAGGGGTGCGGGAGTAGCTCAGTTGGTTAGAGCGCCACGTTGCCAACGTGGAGGTCGAGGGTTCGAACCCCTTTTCCCGCTCCAATTTTAATAGCCGGTAAGCGAAAGCGAGCCGGCTTTTTTTATTTCCGGCCACGAAATTGCCGTTCGTCAAAAGCGTCCAGGTAAACTTTCTGGATCTTGCCTTCCAGTAAATTTTCAAGAATCAAAAGCCGATCGCCGTGAGGCAAATTCACGCCGCTTGAAACAAAATCACCCAAAAAAGCCCGATAATAACCTTCAATTTGAGATTCAAATGAATCCTCGTAAAGTTTTTTCAGCGTTGCGTTCGCGCGCATCCGTTCGCGAGCCGCAGGAGCGCGCGCTTCCATCAAGCGCCGCATCTGAAGATATGCCGCCGTCACCTCGCTGATGAACTCGGCAAATGCCTCATCATGAAAATCCCGGTGGTGATGGGTATAGAGTGATTGTGCGCTTCGAAACCAGTCCAGATACAGCGGATCCGTGGTCCTCAGCACCTTACTGAAGTAGCAGTGCCAAAGTTCGTGATAAAGGGTGGAGATCTGATCCGGGGTAAGCTCATTCAGCGGTTTCAGTCCGCCTCCCGTCGTGCTTTTCATGGCGACATCAAGGGTCATCTGGTTCGTGAGGCGATTATAAGAAGCAAGAATTCCATCCGGAAACCTTTGAAACCGCAACGAACCCAAAGCAGCCAGCGAAGTTCTCAAATAGGCAGTGGGAGCCCGATGTTTTTCGAGGCCCTCAACAAACCCCGGAAGATGAACTGCGGCAAAGGCCCCCGTTTGCAAACTACTGAACCAGAGTAATCCCAAAAATGACAGACTCAGCTTTCGACGCATGCAACGCACCATGTCACATGCCCCTTATAAAGACAATAAGAGTTGATAACATCAGCGATTTTGTGCTTTCTTGTGACCTCATTCACGTTCACCATTATTCCCTGTGAAAGGCTCCTCTTTGATGCGCTCAGACCTGCTGATTCACGCCCTCAGAGAACGCATTCTGGTCCTCGATGGGGCGATGGGCACTGCCATTCAGGCCCGTGATCTGAAGGCCAAAGATTTCGGTGGGCCCGAGTTCGAGGGCTGCAATGAATATCTCGTGATTACGCGTCCGGACGTGATCGAGTCCATTCACCGAGGCTATCTTGAGGCCGGTTGCGATATCATTGAAACCAACACCTTTGGCGGCGCTGCCCTGGTGCTCGAAGAGTACGGATTGGGTAGCCGCGCTTTTGAGATCAACCGCATTGCCGCGAAGCTGGCCCGAAAAGCAGCCGACGAGTTCTCCACGCCCGAAAAGCCCCGTTTTGTGGCGGGCTCGATCGGACCTACGACGAAAGCCATTTCCGTCACGGGTGGAATTGAATTCGAGGAACTCGAAAGACAGTTTCACGATCACGCAAAGGCTCTTCTGGAGGGCGGCGTCGATTACTTCCTGCTCGAAACCTGTCAGGACACCCGGAATGTGAAAGCGGCGCTTCTTGGGATCCAACGCCTCTTTGACGAAGGCTCTCGAAGGATTCCGATTGCAGTCTCGGGGACCATTGAAGCAACGGGTGCCATGCTTGCCGGCCAGACAGTGGACGCTTTCCTCACCTCCCTGTCACATATTGATCTTCTTTATGTCGGCCTGAACTGCGCGACTGGTCCTGAGTTCATGACCGATCACCTCCGAACACTTGCCGCGCTCAGCCCTTTTCCTATCGCATGCGTTCCGAATGCGGGCTTGCCTGATGAAAACGGAAACTACCTTGAATCCCCAAAAATGGTGTCCGCGATTGTGAAGCGGTTTATCAATAACGGCTGGGTGAATCTGGTGGGAGGCTGCTGCGGCACGAACGCCGAACATATCAGCGCTCTCTCAATGCTCGCGAAAGGCCAGACCCCACGCACGTTTTCCGCAGCAAGCCGCTCGAGCCTCTCGGGAATCGATTATCTTGAAATCACGGATGAGACGCGCCCTATTATCGTAGGTGAACGAACGAACGTGATCGGAAGCCGCAAATTCAAGGAGATGATCACCGCTGAAAAGTACGAGGAAGCGGCCGAGATCGCCCGGGTGCAGGTTCGTAACGGTGCTCAAATCATTGACGTGTGCGTAGCCAATCCGGATCGTGACGAGCTTAAGGATATGCGAAGCTTCATGGGTCAGCTGGTTCGCAAGGTACGCGCCCCGATCATGATCGATTCAACGGATGTGGGCGTGATCGCCAGCGCTCTGACCTACTGCCAGGGTAAATCCATCATCAACTCCGTGAATCTGGAAAACGGCGAAGAGCGCATTGCCCAGATCGCTCCCCTCGCTCGTCGGTTCGGCGCCGCCTTGGTCGTTGGGACCATCGATGAGGATGCAAAACAAGGCATGGCCCTCACCCGCCAGCGGAAACTCGAGATTGCGCAAAGAACGCATGACCTCCTTACGAAGAAATACGGTTTTGCGTCCGAAGACCTCTATTTCGACCCGCTGGTCTTCCCTTGTGCGTCAGGAGACGCTCAATACACGGGCTCGGCAGTGGAAACTATCGAAGGCCTTCGCGCCATCAAGTCCGCCTTCCCGCGATGCAGAACGGTCCTCGGCATTTCGAACGTCAGCTTCGGACTCCCCCAAGCGGGGCGCGAGGTACTGAATTCGGTTTTCCTCTACCACTGCGTGCAAGCCGGTCTGGATCTGGCCATCGTCAATTCGGAAAAACTGGAACGGTATGCGGGCATTCCCGAGAAGGAACGACAGCTCTCGGAAAATCTTCTGTTCGTGCGCGGCGGAGGTGACCGGGTTGCCGCGTTCGCAGCGCATTTTCGGAACAAGAAAACTCCTGAGCCCTTGAGCCAAAGGGCTCAGCTGCCGTTACTTGAACGCCTTTCCCGATACGTCATCGAAGGCGCAAAAGACGGATTACAGGCCGACCTCGATCAGGCTCTTCGATCGATGAAGCCGCTCGAGATCATCAACGGACCGCTGATGTCCGGAATGGACGAAGTGGGGCGTCTTTTCAATAAGAACCAGCTGATTGTCGCGGAAGTGCTTCAGTCGGCGGAAGTGATGAAAGCCGCGGTAAATCACCTCGAGCCCTACATGGAAAAATCCGCGAGCGCATCCCGCGGAAAAGTCCTTCTGGCCACGGTGAAGGGCGATGTCCATGACATCGGCAAGAATCTCGTCGAAATCATTCTGACGAACAACGGATTTGACGTAATCAACCTCGGCATCAAGGTTCCGCCCGAGCAGCTCATTGAAGCGGCTCGCAAGCACCAGCCGGACATGATCGGTCTTTCGGGACTCCTGGTGAAGTCCGCGCACCAGATGCTCGCGACCGCCGAGGATTTCGCGAAAGCCGGAATCAAGTTACCGCTTCTCCTGGGAGGAGCGGCGCTCACACGATCGTATGTTGATCGTCATATCGCCAAAGTCTACGAAGGCGGTACGGTGACCTACGCCTCGGACGCGATGAACGGTCTGGAACTCGCGAAAACCGTCGTGAATTCGGAAAAATTCGCAAAATTTCGAAGCGAACTCGCTGAAGGACGCGCCAAACTGGCTGAAAGCAGACCTGTAGCCGCCCCTCCTCCCTCCGTATCGCAAATTCGCTCCTCTGCGGTCGCGATACTCCCCGAACTTCCTTCACCTCCGGATTTTGAACGGCACTTGATTCGAAACACGCCTCTTGAGCAGATCTGGGGATTCATCAATCCTCTGATGCTTTATGGCAGACATCTCGGAGTCAAAGGTTCGGTCGCGCGACTCCTTCCTCACATTTCAGATCCAAAGATTCGCCACGAACTCGAAATCAATGATCCCGGCTCACTCGAAGTGGCGGACACGGTTGAGGTGATCAAGAATGAATTCCGAAACACCGAAGTCCTTCAACCTGCCGCGGTCTATCAGTTCTTCCGCGCATTTTCCCAAGGCAATTCCATTGAACTTCTCGATGAAAATGAAAAGACCTGCGCGAATTTCAGCTTCCCTCGTCAGCCAGGAAACAACGGACTGTGCCTCGCGGATTACGTATCGCCCAAGGGTGGCAGTGCCGACTCAGTCGCGCTCTTTGTCGTCACCGTGGGGCGCGGAGTCAGAGAACTCGCGGAGGCCTTGAAAAATCGAGGCGAATACCTTCGGTCTCATGTGTTGCAGGCTCTCGCCATCGAATTAGCGGAAGGTTATGCCGAGTTGCTTCACGCGCGGCTGCGCGCCATGTGGGGATATCCGGATCCTGTCGAACTCTCCTCAATTGAGCGGTTTCAGGCTCGCTACCGGGGGAAGCGCTACTCCTTCGGCTATCCTGCCTGCCCACGCCTCGATGATCAGCAGATCCTCTTTCAAGCGCTCAGGGCCGAAGAGATCGGCGTTCAGCTGACCGAGGGCATGATGATGGATCCGGAATCGAGCGTTTCAGGTATTGCATTTCATCATCCGGCCGCCGTTTATTTTTCCGTTGGAACCCAAGGGGGGTCTGATGAAGACCAACGCTAGAAGAACGACCGGAATCGGCAGCCTTCCTCATCACAATGTGGACGCGGCGCTCGACCACAGCTTTCGCATGGGAATTCCCTTCCTTCCGCAGATTCCCATCCGTAATCCGTGGGAATTCATGCTCGCCCAGGCGCTCGAAGGAATTCCCGGGCTCCAGGCCCAATCCGATGGCACCTGTTTGATCGCGCCTGACATCTGGGCCAGCCGCGCGCAAGACCTTGAGCGCAGATTGCAGAAAGCTTTCATCAAGAGTCCTTCTGATGCATTTGCCTTTTCAAGCTTTGAACCAGGCACATCGGTTTCCAGCAGCTGGCAGGCGTTCGTCTGGGAACTCGCTGAGAGCAAGATCGCAACCCCGAAGGAAGCCAAAATCCAAATCGCCGGTCCTCTGACCGCACGCTGGGCCTTGCGATCCAAGGAGGGATGCGACCTGGGAGATCTGCCGGGACTGGATACACAGATTTTCCGGCTGATCCTCGCTCGATCACTCGGGATGTGTCGACGTCTTGCTCAGACAGGGGTGCGGCCCATCTTGTTCCTGGATGAGCCCGGCCTGTATTCTCTCTCGCTGTCGAATCCCAGGCACGTCGTTGCACTCAGCGAGCTGAAACTCCTTATCCAGGCTCTGAAAAAAGAAGGCAACCGGGTGGGGCTTCATGTCTGCAGCAACACCGACTGGGGTGCCGTTTTGGGCCTCGGTATCGACATCCTGTCCATCGACACGAGCCTGAGCCTGGCAGGCCTCCTGGCAGGAGAAAACAAGAAGTCCGCCGAAAAATTCCTCGCGGCTGGCGGCCGTTTGGCGCTCGGGGTGATCCCTACCGGGCAAACTTCGCAGCTCCGATCCCTGCGCTCCGAGGATCTGGTCCGTGAACTCCGCGAGCGCCTCGACGAAGCCTGGCATGACGAACCGGAGCGCATTCGGAATCTCCTGGAGACGTCTCTCCTCACCCCGGCCTGCGGATTGGCTCTCCACACGCCTGAAGATGCCGAAGCTGCGCTGGCCCTCCTCGATGAAGTCCATGATCGAATCGGAGGCGGCCGATGATTATTCGTGAGATGCGAGGGCTCAAGCCCGCTGATCACCGAGGAGACGCTGACGAGGCCGGCCCGGCGCTTGCTGCAACCTTGCTGATTCCGGCGCGTGCCGTAGGCTCTGAACTGCTCGAAACCGTGCGGCAGGCCTGCCGGCATCTCGATCAGCAGTTCCCGGACGATTACGAAGTGATTCTGATCCCGAATCCTGGAGAAGGCTCATCGGAAAACGACCAGAGCATTGAGGTCGCCGAGGATATACGGAAGAAGCATCCACATGTGCGGGTCTGCCCTCATCGGGGCACCGCCGGAAAAGGTGCCGCTTTACGTACAGGTTTTCTGGCCTCACGAGGTGCCTGGATATTCTTCACGGACGCTGATCTCCCGTACGATCTTTCTTTTTTGACTCGGGCGGCGGTGGATCTCCGCAATGGCTGTGATTTTGTGACAGGCAACCGGCGTCTGCCCGACAGCCAGTTCGAAGTGCCGGTCACTTTACTTCCACTAGCCTACGGCCGTCACCGTCTGGGACTTTGGTTCAACAGCCTCGTTCGCTTTCTTCTGCCGATTAAAACGACCGATACGCAAGCCGGCATCAAAGCCATGACTCGGGAATTCGCGAATCAGGCGTTCCGCAGGCAGATCTGTCCGGGCTTTTTCTTCGATCTCGAGTTCTTCCTCACCGCCAGCGCGCAGGGGTTCCGCCAGAAGGAACTCACAGTGGAACTCTTTCTCCGAAGCGAGAAAAGCACCGTTCGCGTGATGAGGCAATCCGTGCTCGCGGGCTACTGGCTCAGTCGAATCGTATTGCGGCACCACGCGGGGGCCTACCGTGGCGACAAAAAGCGGGAATGGATCGTGGAGCGTTTTACCGGGGCAGACCTAGGCACCCGCTTTTTTCTCTGGGTTCGCTGGAAGCTCACCCCCTACCGCACGATGGCCAGTTGGCTGCCGCGGAAAGGCCGGATCCTCGACCTCGGCTGCGGGCATGGTCTTCTTTCGATCTGGAGCGCGCTCGGCTCCTCCCAACGCGGAATTCTCGCGATCGACCATGACTCCAGTCGAATTGCACAGGCCAAAGCGGCAGCAACAGGACTTCTGAATCTCGAGTTCCGCGTAGGTGGCGTATCACCGATGCCGGAGGGCCCGTTCACGGGAATATCGATGATCGATGTTTTTCACTATTTTTCACCCGCTCAGCAGGCCGCAATGGCCAAAGACGCCTTTGATCACCTGGAAAACGAAGGCGTCCTTCTGGTTCGTGAGGTTGAACCGTCACCTCAGGGCTTCGCCGCGATTATTGCGCGCTGGAACAGGCTCTATGAACGCCTGGCGACATGGGTCGGCTTCACTCAGGCCAATGAACTTGAATTGCATTTCCGCTCGCGTGCCGGATGGGAAGAACTCTTCAGGAGCGCCGGCTTCGATGTCCATTCGGAACCGTGCAGCAGCAGCTTTTTTTCTGATGTCCTTTTCGTTTGCCGCAAAGCCGGAGGAAACCCATGAACAGGACGGGTATCCAGAAGGCTTTCATCCGGCTGGCGCTGGTTCTCGCGGCCATCGTTCTGCCGCTTTACGCATACAAGGTATTCGGTAAAACCGGCTATACCGATTTTTTGGTTTATCATCGTGCGGCCACGCGCGCACTCGCAGGCGAATGGGACGCGATCTATTCACTTCAGGACGGGGCGTCTCCCTTTCGTTACACTCCGCTGGCCCTGCCTTTTTTTCTGCCGTTCGGGCTGCTCTCGTTTCAGACGGCGGGCGTTGTCTGGTATCTTTTTCAGTACAGCTGGTTTCTGGCAGGTTTTCTTTTCATCCGACGGGCTCTTGAAGCAGCCGGAGCTCCGCGATCCACCAGTAACTGGATCACTGCGGCCTCAAGTCTCTTCATTCTTCGGTTCTGCCTCGATAGTTTTACGATCGGTCAGATCTCGAGCCTGATGTTCCTGGGCTTTGCCGCAGGCCTTCACGCGTTCATGGCTGGCGACACTCCTCGCTCGGCCGCCTGGCTTTCGATTCCGACGCTTCTGAAAATCGGCCCAGGCATCCAGTACCTGCTGCTGCCGCTCGATGGCTGGAAAAGGGCCATTCGCGCCTGGATTGTTGCCGTCCTGCTGGCCCTCGGATTGTTTGCCATGAGCGCAGCCTGGATCGCCTTTGCTGCCGATACATCGGCCGTTTCAGACCTTTGGAAGGGATGGATCCACATCGTTCGTTCTGATTCCGCCTATTTTGATGCTTCCCATTACGGAAGCCAGTCGCTGAAAAGCCTGCTGCTTCGTCTCGCAGGAGCCGGATGGATGGACGGTGCTGCGGCGAACGCGGTCTGGCTGGTGACCTCTGTTTCCGGCGTTTTCGCGCTACTGCTCTTATGGGCCATGAGGACACCTGTCACCGCCCTGGGACGCGGCCTTTTCTTTTCGACGGGCCTTTTTGCCTATCTCTGGTTCATGCCGGAAACCTTCAAGTATTCCCTGACAGCTCTTGGCATTCCGGTGGCTTTGCTTTTTCTTTCCCCGAGGTCAAAGCTCACAACCTTCGCGATCGGATTCGGCTTCCTGACGCTTTCACTGGCAGGCAAAGACCTGATGCCTGACACACTTTTTTTCGGACTGCAGAAAGCATCCGTTCCATTATTCAGCACCATCATCCTATTCATTGCGGTGATTCGTCAGGCGTTCAATGAAAGTCGTCCCGCCCCTTGGGTTCTGAATACGCGGGGGATCCTCGGCGCACCCTCGGCTGGTCCCTGGCTGAAGGAACCGGAAGCACCTGCCCGATCGGTCTCTTTCATTCTCCCTCTTCCCCTTCGTGCGCTCTCTGACCCTGCTACGAGTCTCTCGTACGCATCGAGGATCGCGCAGGATGTCCGAAATTCACTGACCGAGATAAACGATCTTGAGATTCTGATCGTCCCCTATTCTGAGACCGCTGCTGATGCGCGGATGACAGGGCAAATTCAATTCAAAGCGAATACCGTCCCCCCGAGTGCGGTCATTCTGCCGACGCCTCAGGCCTGGGGCAGAGGCGCGGCCTTGCGCCAGGGCTTTCTGCATTCCTCCGGCAGGACGCTTCTCTTCGCCCATTTTGACCAGCCCTGTGCTCCTGAGTTCTTCCGCCTCGCGCTCGATCGCCTGGCCTCGCAACCTGAACTGGATATCGTGCGGGCGAACCGGCGGCACCCTGAATCGCGGTTCCGGATACCCGTACGCGTTCTTTCACTCGTTTACGGAAGACATCGCCTGGGGCTCACCTTTAATCGCCTGGTAAGAGCTCTGCTTGGAATCAAAACGACCGACACTCACTCCGGAACTCTGGCACTCACAAGGCGCGCGGCGATCGCGATTTTCTCGCAGCAGAGCACCAACGGATTTCTGTTTGACCTCGAGGTTTGTCTTGTGACCCGGGCAGAGGAGCTCAAGGAAACGGAACTGCCGGTGACCATTCACCTGTCTCAGGAAAAACCGATCAACCGAATGATCCACGAAACCTTGTCCATTAGCTTCGGTATGCCCGCGCTCATGAGGAGAAAAGGGCTCGGACTCTATCGGGGCTCCGCTGTCAACTTCGCTGACCTCGCGGTCAGCGCGGACGATTGGGGAATGTCGCCGGCGGTGAACGCCGGAATTCTTGAACTGGCGAAGCGCGGAGTCATCAGCCGGGTTTCTCTGATGGCCGATGCACGTTATCTCTCATTTCAGCTGAAGGATCTTCTCGAACTCCCAAACGTCGGGCTCGGCATACATTTCAATCTGACTTATGGAAAGCGATATCCCACCCCGTTCGTGCTTCTTCTGAACTGGTTTCTTCCCGGAAGAAAACGCCGGCTTCAGGAATATATACGTGCTGAATTTCGAGCGCAGCTCGAAAAGCTTGCCGCCGCCGGTGTCCGGCCCGTTTATCTGGACGGACATCATCACGTTCATGTCATCCCCGGTTTGCTGAATTGCATCGCAGATGACATGAAACAAGTCGGAATTGAAGGCACTCGTTTACCTCATGACTGGAAGCTCTGTGCCTCCTCCAAATTTCCTCTGTTGATTCTTTCCTGGCTCTCCAGAGGCAGCTTCCGTTCTTTGGGCCTGGAATTCTCCCCTTTCCTTTACCCTCTCTCTGGTGATTTCCAGGACCCTCCCGGGCTCGCGAGGAAACTTGCCCGCGCGATACCCGGAACTGAAGTCATCACTCATCCGGCTTCCTGGGTCGACGGAGACCTCTTTGAAAACCCCGATGATTACGTGACGGGACGGGTGACGGAGTTTCTGACTTTTCGCCAGCTTGCGAAGTTTTCGACGGGAACGCAGCAAGGAGGTCGCTCATGAAGACTTTTGCCCGGCATTGGAAATGGCTTCTCCTGTTCTCATTCTTCTGCGGACTGACCCTCCGACTGCTTTACCCCGAGGACATGGAGTACAAGGAAGACGAGGAATACAATTTCATCCAAACCCAGCTTGCGGGCGACATGACCAGCTGGCCTTGGGTTGGGATGCCCTCTGGCGTTTACTGGCGCAATCCAGGTATGAGCGTCTGGGTATTCATCGCACTTGCGAAGATTTTCGGGATCACGACTCCCACAGGGCTCGCCACGGCTGTTCGGCTGTTTGCGATGCTCGGAGTGGGACTGATTATTCCTTTTGCGTTCCGCTTCATACGCGATCGCGAGGAACGAGAGCCCTGGCTCTGGGCATTCGTTTTTGCCTGCGTAAATCCGTTTCTCATCCTGTATCAAAGAAAACTCTGGCCTCAGCCTTTCCTGCCTGCTTTCACCATGGCCACGCTCATGGGCTGGTGGCGACGGCACACGGCTTGGGGAGCTTTTTTCTGGGGTCTCATCGGAGCCTGGCTGGGCCAGATCCACATGGCGGGTTTCTTCTTCGCTCTGGCACTGGTGCTCTGGACCTTGTTCTTCGGCCGCCGTCAGGTGCACTGGAAAGGGTGGTTTTTTGGCTCCGTCTTGGGCGCACTGCCGCTCATTCCCTGGTTCCTTCACATTCTCAGCGCCCCCCTGCAGGGTCAGGCGTCCGCATCACTTTCCCAGATGCTTCAACTCAAATTCTGGGTCTTCTGGATCACGGATCCTACCGGCCTCACGCTCGGAAACCCGCTGGGGCTCCTGCGGGGCCAATCCCAAATCGCGCAGATCAGTGACTTTATTCGCTACCCGATCATCGCAGGCCAGCCTACATTCCTGATCGGAGCCGCTCACCTGCTCGCGCTGCTTGTTTCGATTTCCGTCTTGGCCAAAGGAATCGGAAGGGGGCTCAAAAAAGTTCATGGAGGACTGCCGGAGTTGATTGACACTTCAGTTGGAAGAGGGTCGCAGACCGCTTTCGTGCAGAACTCATCTCTCTGGGGATTCGGTGTCCTTTTAACGCTGACGGGCGTGAATATCCGCCGCTATTACATGTGCATCACCTTTCCGCTGGAATACGTCTGGCTCTCGCGAATGGCCCTTTCCGGCCCGGAAAGCCTGCGTAACAAATGGCGTGCGGCCCTGGGGGCACTCTGGCTCGCGCAGCTGACCATCTCCGCCGGATTCGTGGGCTACGTTCATGTTCATGAAGGCGCCACTCAGGGCGACTACGGCCCCGCCTACCATATCCACATGAAGGAGAGAAAGCGTACCGGCGTCGCGCCGGATATGCCGAGCCTGCTTCCGGAACATCGGGAGAGGACCGGAAGAGGACCGAAATAGCCCACTAGCTCACACGTGAAGTCTGAGTTATTGTCTGAAGCATGTCCGCAACACCTGCTTCACCAACATTTCCCGATCTATTCAAAGACCTTGAGTTCCGCGGCCTGATCAAACAGACCACGGACCCCGAGATCGCAAACGTTCTCTCGAAAGAATCACTCACACTTTACTGCGGCTTTGATCCGACTGCGGATTCGTTGCACGTAGGCCATCTTCTGCCGCTGCTGACGCTGCATCGTTTTCAATGTGCCGGGCACCGGCCG